>JACCDO010515121.1_pt1 | contig 25359 bp, 22 predicted proteins | sample 7446101 | NCBI WGS metagenome assembly JACCDO01 (sample SAMN15323440, study PRJNA562643) | freshwater metagenome | isolation source: river surface water | place: USA:Blue River Watershed | collected 2017-08-16 | reverse complement strand
TGGCATGCAAGGCCACCCAAGCAACTCCAATATCGGCTGCGATTTTTCCTGCATCTAAATAAGTCTCATGTTCGCTATCAATTCCAACGCGCATCTTTACTGTTACAGGAATTTCATATTTACGAGCCGTTTCAACTGCAGCAGAGACCAGTGATGCAAAAAGTCTTCTCTTGTAAGGTAGAGCAGACCCGCCACCTTTTCTCGTTACTTTTGGAACTGGACAGCCAAAATTCAAATCAATGTGATCTGCTAAATCCTCTTTGCCAATCATCTCGACAGCTCGCTCTAAATCAATAGGATCTGTGGCATAAAGTTGTACTGACCGAGGTGACTCACCTTCACCCGGAACAATCATGCGCATCGTCTCTTCATTGCGTTCGGTCAGCGCTCGAGCAGTAACCATCTCTGAAACAAATAATCCAGCGCCTTGCTCTCTGCACAGCAAGCGAAATGCCGAATTTGTTATTCCAGCCATCGGTGCCAGAACTACCGGCACCGTAAGATCTAAACCGCCACCACGAATGGGAAGATGAAGCGGTTTTTTATTTAACAACCCAGTAGCCGAGGTGCTAACCATGACTCGACCTGATCAATGCTGATGCGCTCTTGTTTCATGGAATCTCGCTCTCGGATTGTTACCGCGTTATCTTCAAGTGATTCGAAATCAATTGTGATGCAGTACGGGGTTCCGATCTCATCCTGTCTGCGATAACGTCGACCAATTGCTCCGGCATCATCAAAATCAACATTCCAATTCTTGCGAAGGGCTGTTGCTAAATCACGAGCTTTTGGTGATAGATCTGCATTTCTTGATAGCGGAAGCACAGCCACCTTTACTGGAGCCAAACGATGATCCAGCTTAAGCACGGTGCGCTTTTCCATTTCACCCTTTGAGTTAGGTGCTTCATCCTCTGTGTAAGCATCCATCAAGAAGGTAAGTGCGCAGCGATCTACGCCAGCTGCAGGCTCAATTACATACGGGAACCAGCGCTCATTCTTCTCCTGATCAAACCAGGAAAGGTCTTTGCCGGATTTTTCCGAGTGTGCCTTCAGGTCAAAATTGGTGCGGTTAGCAATGCCTTCAAGCTCGCCCCACTCGGTTCCAGTAAATTCAAACTTGTATTCAATATCTACAGTTCGCTTTGAGTAATGAGAAAGTTTTTCTTTTGGATGTTCAAATAATCTCAATCGATCTGGATTGATTCCCAAATCAATATACCAAGCTAGTCGAGTATCAATCCAGGTTTGATGCCACTCTTCGTCAGTTCCTGGCACTACAAAGAACTCCATTTCCATTTGTTCGAACTCTCGGGTGCGGAAAATAAAGTTTCCTGGGGTTATTTCATTTCTAAATGACTTTCCGATTTGTCCAATACCAAATGGTGGTTTCTTGCGTGCGGTTGTGGCTACGTTATCAAAATTGATAAAGATTCCTTGCGCAGTTTCCGGTCTCATGTAAGCAAGACCTGATTCATCCTCTACTGGACCAAGGAAGGTTTTAAGCAAACCAGAAAATTGACGCGGTGTTGTGAATTTTCCTTTGTTGCCGCAGTTGGGACAGTTAACTTCTTCTAGTGATTGAGGTTTGCGGTTGTGCTTCGCCTCAAAAGCTTCTTCTAAGTGATCTGCCCTGTAACGCTTATGGCAATCGGTGCACTCTGTTAGTGGATCGGAGAAAGTTTCGACGTGACCGGATGCTTCCCAAACTTCACGCGCCAGAATCACGCAAGAGTCGAGACCAACAACATCCTCACGTCCCATAACCATGGACTTCCACCATTGGCGTTTAACGTTGTTTTTTAACTCCACACCGAGTGGACCGTAATCCCAAGAGGCGCGTAACCCGCCATAAATTTCAGATGACGGATAAACGAATCCGCGACGTTTTGCTAGACCAACAATTGTTTCTAAACGATCTTGTGCCATGGTGTTCTCCATCCGGCTGGCTGTCGGCGGTGCGCACCGGTCGCAGCAATCTCACCGTTGATGATGAAGGCTGGGCGCAGAGCTCAATTTTAGCCCCCAAACACGCTCAACTTGAGCCTATTTTTGGAAATGAAAATCATTTTCATTTTCTGCTATCGTCCCGGTATGAACCTCGCAATCATTCTCGCCGCTGCCACCGCCCTTGCCACCGCTGCCGGAGGACTGCTGGCACTGCGCGCCAAAGATCGCCTGCATCTTGTGCTTGGACTTGCTGCCGGTCTGTTACTTGGACTCGTCGCCTTTGATTTATTGCCGGAAATATTCGCAATGTCTCAATCTGAATTCCTGGGTGCGCCCGCAGTTTCGATTGCACTCGTGTCTGGATTTTTATTGCTTCATATCTACGAGCGCGCTTTCGGTTCCCATGAGCCAGCCGAGTCAGAGTATGGGCACGATCATGAACACTCAATAAATGTTGCTGGCGGACTTGGCGCACTTGCTATGGGTGGCCATGTATTTCTTGATGGCTTGGCGCTCGGCGTTGCATTCACAATTGATGAGAAGCTAGGAATAGCGGTCTTTGTGGCGCTTTTGGTTCACGCTTTTAGCGACGGATTAAATACCGTTTCACTATTAATCAAAAGTGGTAAGTGGACTAAAAAAGGCGTCTGGTTGTTGGGCGTTGATTCGCTGGCTCGAATCAGCGGTGCAGCACTTGGAACCTCACTTGCGCTAAATGAAGACTTCACAGCCATTTACTTGGCAGCCTTTTCCGGAATCTTGATTTATCTTGCAACTAGTCACATCCTTCCTGAAGCACATGCTCGACACGCATCACGTTGGACCTTGGTTGCAACAATCGCCGGCGTTGCAATCATGTGGGGCTTAGTAAGCCAGCTGCATGGATTACATAATCACGGGTCTGACACTCATGTCGACAGTCACGTGGATGGACATGATGATGATCATAATGAAGGAAAGAAAGATTCTCATGATGGGCATGAATACGATAACCACAAACACAATGAATAAATCTGAGATTAAAGTAATTGGCGTACTTGAAAGAGTGGGTGGCTTCGCCTCCGCTCAGGAGCTCTATCAATTGCTCCAAAGAGGTGGAGAATCAATCGGTTTAACCACGGTCTATCGTGCTTTGCAGTCCCTGGTGAGTGACAAAATCGTGGATCAACTGCGCCGAGAAGATGGTGAGGCTATCTATCGATTGTGCGGCGATAATCACCATCACCACTTAGTCTGCAAACAGTGTGGTTCTACCGTTGAAATCGAAGGAAGCGCAATTGAGCGTTGGACCAAATCAATCGCTGAAGAACATGGTTTTCGCGAAGTTGGTCATACCGCAGAAATCTTTGGCATTTGCCCTAAATGTTGAGTTGAAAACCAATCTGCTCAAGCTTTTGTAGATTTGATTGCGTCGCTGGAATGACCCAACGTTTATATCCCTCATTCTCAAACTCCAAAATCAATACCGGGTTCCTTTTATAGACAACACAGAAATCCTTACCTTTTCTGTGTCTCATGGTTCCCAACATAATTACATAAGGAAATCCTGTACCTGGTGCCCTAATGCCACGAAGTACTTTCATGGTCCAAGGTTTGGAATCAAAAGAAATTTCCCGCAGATTTGCAATCGCTGCTCGAGGAGATCTACCAAAAGCACCCAAACATTCAAGCCGACTTAACTTGTAAGTTAGATTTTCCCCTTCAATTTCTAACATGGCTGCATTTAATCAAAAATTGGGCCGACGTTGCGACTGCGTTTAATCTCAAAAAAACCTGGGTAACTTGCAACCCCTACAACTCCATCCCACAGACGTCCAGCTTCTTCCCCTTTAGGTGCTGGCGAAATCACCGGACCGAAGAATGCAACTCCATTAACGGAAATGATGGGAGTTCCAACATCATTTCCAACTAGAGAAATTCCTCTTTCATGACTTTCGATAATCATCGCATCCAACGATTCATCATTCATTGCAACAGCTAACTCTGGGCTTAATCCAACTTCACTCAAGGCCGCCGCCAAAAGCTCCTGTGAAACCATCTCTTTCTTAAGGTGAATCCGAGAGGAAATCGCGGTGTACATCGGAAGAGTTATTCCGGCGCCACTCTCCTTCTGGGCCGCAGCGATTACACGTGTGCAGTGCCATGAAGGCAACAACTTGGCTTTGTAATCATCAGACATTTCTTTGTTGCGATTTAAATGGGCTAAAGAGAAAAGGTTCCATTGCACCGAAACATCCCGGACTTTTTCAACCTCCAGAATCCACCTAGAGGTCATAAAGGCCCACGGACAAAGTGGGTCAAACCAAAACTCGGCACTTGTTTTTGTCATCATCAAGCCTTTCCAAATCGACGGTTACGGTCTGCATAGATTTCAATCGCTTTCCAAAGCGTTTCCCGGGTCACATCAGGCCACAAAACATCGAGGAAAACCATTTCCGCATAAGCAGATTGCCACAAAAGAAAATTAGAGGTCCTTTGCTCCCCCGATGATCGCAAGAACAGATCAACGTCACTCATTTTTGGCTCATCCAAGTACTTTGCAAAAACTTTTTCATTTATCTGCTCCGGCTTTAACTTCTTGCGCGCGACATCTTTAGCCAACTTTGAAGCCGCATCTGCTATTTCAGCTCTCCCGCCATAGTTAACACACATGTTTAGGGTCAGAACTTTGTTCTTTGCGGTCATCTCCTCAGCAATTTCCAGCTCTTCAATGACCGACTTCCAGAGCTTTTGCGGTCTTCCTACCCATCTAACTCTCACCCCCATGCGATTCATTTCATCGCGGCGTCTTCTAATAACATCACGATTAAATCCCATAAGGAACTTCACCTCTTCGGGAGATCTGCGCCAATTCTCAGTCGAAAAGGCAAAGGCAGAGAGCTCTTTTACGCCAATCTGAATTGCACCTTCAACTACATCAAATAATGCGCCCTCTCCTTTTTCATGACCTTTAGTGCGCGGCAGACCTCTCTTTTTTGCCCATCTTCCATTGCCATCCATTACTAACGCAACATGGTTTGGAACTTTGTCTCGAGGCAATTTGGGTGGCTTCATGAACTTGCTCGCTCGACCATAGGTAGGGAGCGCAACCCCTTTTCTAAATGCCACTGCAAATACGCCGCAACTAAACCTGATGCTTCTCGACGATGTCTAATCTCGCTGATATCTGCGCTATCCCAGTCGCCCGTAAGTAAATCAGACATTAAACGCAAAGTTTCAATTGATGGAGTTGCAGATGCTGATGGTTTGCAGTTAACACAAACCGATCCGCCACCAACTAATGAAAAGTACTTGTGTGGACCTGGCGCTTCACAGCGGGAACAAATTGTCATGGATGGCGCATATCCGGCAATTGAAAGTGATCGAAGTAGGTAGGCATCAAGAATTAAAGACGGGTCATGCGATTCATGAGCTAAAGCTTTCAAAGCACCCGTCAAAAGCAAAAACTGTTGGCGAGATGGTTCGCCCTCATTTGAAGTAAATCTTTCCGCAGCCTCTAATATCGCAGAGCAGATAGTCCACTTCTGATAATCGTGAGAAATCACATCACCAAAATTCTCTAAGCTCTCAACTTGAGTTACTACATCAAATGTTTTACCGGTGTAGAGCTGAATATCAACAAAGCTTGCTGGTTCTAATCGTGCGCCAAACTTGGATTTGGTTCGTCGTACACCTTTTGCTACAGCCCGAATTCGACCATGCTCACGACTTATCATTGTGACAATGCGGTCGGCTTCACCCAATTTTTGGGTGCGAATTACTACCGCCTGATCCCGATACAAAGCCACGAGCACAAGGTAATTGAAACTACTTACGAAGTGCGCGATTTACCGCCGAAATCACCGCTTTAAGTGAGGCGGTTGTGGTTGATGGGTCAATTCCGACTCCCCAATAGGTCCCGCCATTGACTGTGCACTCCAAGTAAGCGGCAGCGTTTGCATCACCACCCGCGCTCATTGCATGCTCGTAGTAATCAGCAACCTGAACATCAATTCCATGAGATTGCATCACTCGACAGAAGGCGGAAATCGGACCGTTGCCTTCTCCGGAAAGAGTTATCTCTTTCTTATTATCGAGTAGTTCGACGCTAAGTTTTACATTCTTGTCTGCTGAACTGCTCTGAGTCAGCCCAACAAATCTGAATCGTCCCCATTGATTATCTTCGGCCGGCAAATATTCATCAACAAATATGCGCCACATCTGCTCGGGGAAAACCTCTCCACCTTGATCATCGGTGTGACCTTGAATCACCTGACTAAATTCAATCTGCAATCTTCTTGGTAAATCTAATTGGTGTTCAGTTTTCATGATGTAGGCAACTCCACCCTTTCCAGATTGGGAGTTGACGCGAATCACTGCTTCATATGAACGTCCAATATCTTTTGGATCAATTGGCAGGTATGGAACCGCCCAAGTGAATTCATCTATCGGTTTACCTGCTGCCTTTGCATCATTTGCCAAATGTTCAAAACCTTTTTTAATGGCATCTTGGTGTGATCCACTAAATGCGGTGAAAACCAAGTCTCCGCCATACGGGTGACGTTCTGGAACCCTTAGCTGATTGGCATATTCCACAGTGCGACGAATCTCTGGAATATCGCTGAAATCAATCATTGGATCAATTCCGTGACTCAACAAATTAAGACCCAAGGTCACAAGACACACATTGCCGGTTCGCTCGCCATTTCCAAACAAAGTTCCTTCAATGCGATCTGCGCCCGCCAAATATCCCAATTCTGCAGCAGCAACACCTGTTCCACGATCATTATGTGGGTGCAAACTCAAAACAATGCTGTCGCGATACTTAAGGTTACGGTGCATCCATTCGATTGAATCGGCATAGACATTGGGGGTCGCCATTTCAACGGTGGCTGGCAAATTAATAATGGTTTTCCATTCGGGGGTTGGTTGCCAAACATCATTAACTGCGTTGCATACCTCAAGGGCGAACTCCAGTTCGGTGCCGGTATAGGACTCTGGCGAGTACTCAAAAGAAATCTTGGTCCCTGGAACTGTGCTCATCAGCTCTTTGCATAGCTTTGCGCCGTCAACTGCAATCTTTTTGATGCCCTCTTTATCGAGTCCAAAAACAACTCTGCGCTGCAAGGTGGAGGTTGAGTTATAAAGATGAACTACAGCTTGCTTTGCACCCACCAAAGATTCATATGTGCGCCGAATTAGGTTTTCTCGAGCCTGAGTCAAAACTTGGATTGTTACATCCTCTGGGATCAAACCATCTTCAATTATTTTTCTGACAAAATCAAAATCTGTTTGGCTGGCGCTGGGGAATCCAACTTCAATTTCTTTGTAGCCCATTTTCACCAACAAGTTAAACATCGCCAGTTTTCGCGGAACATCCATTGGATCAATCAATGCCTGATTGCCGTCTCGCAAATCTACCGAGCACCACTGAGGCGCCTTGGACATTTGTTTTTCTGGCCAGGTGCGGTCACTCAACACCACTGGCACAAAAGAGCTGTAACGCTGCTTTGGCATCACAGATGGTTTTTGTTCTGGAAAATTCACTTGCTAACTCCTTAAATCGAATTGGGTTGTACCGGATTAATTAACCGGTTCAGCAAAACCCCGCAGCGAGGAGACCGGTTAATTGGCCTCGCCACGGCAGCGAAGAAGGAGTGTGTTGAGAAGAAGCAATTCGCTGCGTTTCATGTCGACAGATTACCTAACCATTTAGAGAACTGGCAAGTATCGATCAAGCTCGAATGCCGTTACCTGCTTTTGATACTCCTGCCATTCGGCACGTTTATTTCGCAAGAAGTATTCAAATACGTGCTCGCCTAAGGTGTCGCGGACTAGCTGGCTCTGCTCCATATGTGAAATCGCTTCATTGAGATTGGCCGGCAACGTCTTGGGATCTGAGATTTTCTCTAATGCATAACCTGCTTCAACACCCTTTAAACCTGCAGCGATTGTGACCGCGAAAGCCAAATAAGGATTGCATGCAGAGTCAGGTGCTCGAAATTCAATTCTGGTGGAGTTTTCTTTTTTGGGCTTATACATAGGGATTCGAATCATCGCATCGCGATTTTCTTTACCCCAGGAAATCTTCGCCGGCGCTTCTCCTCCACCATGGATTCTCTTGTAGGAGTTAACCCATTGATTGGTAACTGCGATGAATTCCGGTGCATGTTTGATTATGCCGGCGATGAAAGATCGACCAATTTGAGAAAGTTGATCCTCTTTGCCCGCCTCATAGAAAGCATTTTTCTCGCCTTGGAAAAGTGAGAAATGTGTGTGCATTCCAGATCCAGCGTGTTCAGTAAATGGTTTAGGCATGAATGAGGCATGAAATCCTTGATCTAACGCCACTTCTTTTATGGTGTGACGGAAAGTCATTATGTTGTCCGCGGTGCTTAAAGCATCGGCATAACGCAAATCAATTTCTTGTTGGCCAGGTGCGCCTTCATGATGACTAAATTCAACAGAGACCCCCATTGCTTCCAACAGGGTAATTGCTTGTCTACGGAAATCATGTCCGACCGCTGTTGGTGTGTGATCAAAGTAGCCGCCGTAATCAACTGGAGTTGGTTTAACCCCTGCAACTGGAGCATCTTTAAACAAAAAGAACTCAATCTCTGGATGGGTGTAGCAAGTAAAACCCATCTCCGCAGCTTTATTTAGAGTTCGCTTCAAAACATTACGTGGATCAACAGGAGATGGGGTGCCATCTGGCAGCGTAATGTCACAGAAAATTCTGGCCGCTCCTGGCTTTTCAGTACGCCATGGCAAAATAGAAAATGTTGCTGGATCTGGTTTAACCAACATGTCAGATTCAGTGCCACGAGCAAAGCCTTCAATCGCAGAGCCATCAAAACCAATTCCTTCAGCAAAGGCGTTTTCCAACTCCGGCGGCGCAATCGCAACTGATTTCAAAAAGCCCAAAACATCGGTGAACCAGAGACGCACAAAACGAATATCGCGCTCTTCAAGAGTGCGTAAAACGAACTCTTGCTGCTTCACCAGAGATGATGAGTCTTGACTGTTTGCTGACATGAGCCGAAGTGTGCACTGCTTGAGTTACGGCAATGTTACAAAAAGCCCGCCTGGCAAGCGAGAAGAGCTAGATTGAAAACATCTCCGAAGCATCGACATCGGTGCGTTCGGCAACATCGCGGGTGACGACTGAATTGGCGCTGATACGAGCACCTGTCCCCACGGTGACATTTCCCAATACTCTCGCACCAGCGCCAATCACAACTTTGTTGCCAATGGTTGGATGACGCTTTCCATTATCAAAGGAACGCGCACCCAAAGTGACATCGTGATAAATCATCACGTCATCACCGACTACAGCGGTCTCTCCAATAACAACACCCATGCCGTGGTCGATAAAGAATCGCCGACCGATTCTCGCGCCCGGATGGATCTCGATACCTGTTGCAGTTCTTACCCAGTTCGCATAGATGCGCGCTAACAACTTTAAACCGCGTCGCCACAAGAAGTTTGCGATGCGATAACCCCAGATGGCATGTACACCTGGATAGGTCAACGCGACCTCTAGTCGATTACGCGCTGCTGGATCGCGCTGCAACGCGGTATCGAGGTCTTCAATAATGCGCTTCAACACTTAAGCATCCATCAAATCTTGATAAAGAATTGTTGAGAGATATCGCTCGCCAAATGAAGGAATGATTACGACGATATTTTTTCCGGCAAACTCACTTCGCTTCGCAACTTGTGCTGCGGCCCAAAGCGCTGCACCGGATGAGATTCCAGCCAGAATTCCTTCTTCAGCAGCAGCGCGGCGTGCATACTTAACAGCGTCCTCCGCTGCAACATCGATTACCTCGTCGTAAACGCCACGATCCAAGATTGGTGGAATGAAGTTTGGTCCGATTCCTTGAATTGGATGTCCACCAGGATTTCCACCATTAAGAATTGGTGAAGCAGCCGGCTCTACAGCAAATATTTTTACTTCAGGTTTACGCGACTTTAAAACCTGACCAATTCCGGTAATGGTTCCACCGGTACCAATTCCGGCAACTACAACATCTACTTGGCCATCGGTATCTCGCCAGATTTCCTCAGCGGTTGTTTTACGGTGAATTTCCGGGTTTGCATCATTTTCAAATTGACGCACCAAGACCGCACCATTTGCGCCTAATTCCTCAGCTTTTGCAACAGCGCCTTTCATGCCCTCTGATGCCGGAGTAAGTACTAACTCTGCTCCAAAAGCCCGCAGTAAGGCACGACGCTCTTTTGACATGGACTCTGGCATGGTCAAGATAGTTTTGTAACCACGAGCTGCACCAACCATGGCAAGTGCGATTCCAGTGTTACCGGAGGTCGCTTCAACGATGGTTCCACCTGGTTTTAATTGACCGCTTTTTTCTGCAGCATCAACCATCGCAATTCCAATGCGATCCTTAACAGTGCTTGTTGGGTTATAGAACTCAAGCTTGGCATAAACATTTGCTTGTGAACCATCGGTGATTCTGTTCAGTCTCACTAACGGGGTATTTCCAAAGACCTCTGTAATGTTGTTGTAAACCTTCACTGCATTCTCCTAATAATAGAAATTGACTGGGCAAATAACGGCAAACTTTTGCTGCAAGAAAAAAGCAGCGAGATTACTTACAGCAGCCGCAGGAGTTTGCGCGGCCAAAATCGATTACGCGACGGCGGGTAAAGAACCATTGACGAATCGAGAACATGGCTGAATTTTAATAAATAATGTGAAATGCGCTAATTGCAAATCATTTGCAAACTAGCTTTACCGCTCTTTCCTTACCGCTCTTTCCACCGCGAGGTCATGGGGAGACGTCGATCTTTACCAAATGCAATAGCGGAGACCTTTGGTCCAGGTGGGTATTGCCGTCTCTTGTATTCGGCACGATCAACCATCGCAATCACCTTATCTACCAAATCTTGACTGAAGCCAGCGGCGACTAAAGCTGCGGCATCGCCATTTTTATCAACATACAAATCTAGAAGCCGATCTAAAAGCTGATACTCCGGCAAGGAATCAGAATCCTTTTGGCCCGGGCGCAATTCAGCGCTGGGCTCCTTTGAAATTGAGCTTTCCGGAATTGGTGGAGTCTGATTATTTTTGCGGGCGGTTTCGTTACGCCACTTAGCAAGATTCCAAACATCTACCTTGAAAACATCTTTGATTGGGGCAAATCCGCCTACGGCATCGCCATAAAGCGTGGAGTAGCCAACCGCCAACTCAGATTTATTGCCGGTCGCCAAAATTAAATGTCCTTCTTGATTTGAGATTCCCATTAACAAGGAGCCTCTAACTCTCGCCTGAACATTTTCCTCTGCCAAACCCGTTAATTCCGTCGCAGCTTTAAAACTCTGCACAACTGGCTCAATCTCTATTACGCGGTACCCGATTCCAAGGTTGTTTGCTAAATCCTTGGCATCAGTAAGTGAGTGTTCAGTGGAGTATTTGCTAGGGAGAGAAACGCCAAAAACTTTATCTTTGCCAAGCGCATCTACCGCAATCGTCGCAACAAGTGCTGAGTCGATTCCACCAGAGAGTCCAAGCGCCACTGATTTAAAACCATTTTTCAAAACATAATCCCGCAAACCAGTTACTAGCGCCTGCCAAATCTCTTGCGCCTCAGGTATGCGCTCTGCGATTTGATTTACCGAAGTATTTGGATGTGGGGTTTGATTTACTGAATCAGAAATAATCAAATCTGGATTGGAGGAATTTACCGCCACCTTGATATCGGTGATTCCGAGATGGCTTTGAAATTGCGGCGCTCTGGATAGCAAATCGCCGCTCTCATTAACTACTAATGAATCTCCGTCAAAAACTAGATCATCTTGCCCGCCCACCATGTTTACATAAACCAAAGGAGCGCCAATTTGGGTGACCCGTTTTTTTACCAAGGCAAGCCGAGCATCATCTTTATTTCTTTCATAAGGACTGCCATTAGGCACTAAAACAAGGCCAGGTGTGCGTTTGGCTAATTCCGAAACTGGTCCAAGGTCCTGCCAGATGTCTTCACAAATTGCGATTCCAATATCAACTCCACGAAACCTAACCACCAGAGAATCAGTTCCGGGGGCGAAGTTTCTGAACTCATCAAAGACGCCATAATTTGGTAAATGGTGTTTTACATATCGAGCTTTGATTTTGCCATCATGGATCAGAGCCACAGCATTTAACGGCTTAGCCCCTTCATCAAGGTATCCGACAACTGCCAACATTTCCCCCGCGCCAAGCTCTTTAATCTCGCTGGCCAGTTGAGCAACTTTGTCTTGAGAGGCTTGGCGAAAGGCTGGACGTAAAGCTAGATCTTCTACTGGGTATCCAGTTAAAACCATTTCTGGAAAAACTATTACATCAACGCTCTGATCTTTAGCCTTTGCGATTTCTGCTTTGATTAACTCGGAATTTCCAATCAAATCCCCAACCACTGGATTGATTTGAGCCAGCCCGATTCGCAACACGGTATTGCCTGTGTTGGTCTTCGATCCGGGTATAGGCACAGTTCAAGAGTACCGATAGACTTCAACTCATCATCCCGGGGACCGCACCTGCGGCCTCGAGGAAAGGAAAAAATGGCACGTTTTACGATTGCAGATCTTGCTGCCTGGAAGAAGGCTGGCAAGAAATGGGCAATGCTCACCTCTTATGACTCCGTTACCGCTTCAGTTTTTGATGAGGCTGGGGTTCCAGTTCTGCTGGTCGGCGATAGCGCCGGGAACAACTTTCTAGGCGAGGAAAACACCATTCCGGTCACTGTTGAGGAGTTAATTCCACTGGCCCGGGCGGTGGTTCGCGGTTCGGAAAAGGCTCTTGTTGTAGCTGATCTGCCATTTGGCTCCTACGAGGTTAGCGCTGAACAAGCACTTCAAACTGGAATTAGATTTTTAAAGGAAGCAAAGGCTCACGCGGTAAAACTTGAAGGTGGAGTTCGAGTAAGTGAGCAGATTAGAAATTTAGTAAAACATGGAATCCCGGTGATGGGCCATCTTGGAATGACCCCTCAGTCGGTAAATGCATTTGGCGGATTCAAAGTTCAGGGACGAAATGAATCAGGGGATGCGATTTTGGCCGATGCTCTTGCATTGCAAGAGGCTGGTTGCTTTGCTCTGGTTTTGGAGCTAGTCCCCGCAGAGCTAGCCCAGCGAATTACAGATGCCTTAAATATTCCAACCATTGGAATTGGTGCAGGTATCTATTGTGATGCCCAGGTATTGGTTTGGACAGATTTGATGGGTCTCACCAAGAAGCCACCACGATTCGCACGGGCCTATAAAGATTTGCGTTCTGAAATGATTGCTGGCGCTAAGGCCTGGATAACAGATGTAGAAAATCAGCAGTTCCCTGCTGAGGCTGAAACCTTTCACTAAAAGATAGACCTACACTTAACTGTGCGGCAATACGCAATAGACCTCTCTCCCTTACGTAAGTATCGGGATTTCCGACTGCTCTGGGTCGCAGGATTTTTCTCCTACTTCGGCTCGATGATTACCTTTGTTGCACTGCCTTTTCAAATCAAAGAGCTGACAAACTCATATTGGGCGGTTGGTCTGATTGGAGCGGTGGAAATAATCCCGCTGATTATCTTCGGTCTTTACGGTGGAGTTTTGGCTGATTACGTAGATCGCAAAAAGATGATTTGGTTGACCGAGTTTGGCACCCTAATTGCAACCGTAATTCTTTTCCTAAACTCATTACGAGATGAACCAAGCGTAATCTTGCTTTTCATTGTTGCGGCGATTTTCGCTGCCCTGAGTGGACTTAAGCGGCCCAGTCAGGATGCAATTTTGCCCCGTTTGGTAAATCACGAGGATTTGCCTAGCGCTAGCGCATTGATGAGTTTGCGATGGCAATTCGGCGGCATAGTTGGACCATCTGCTGGCGGCTTCATAATCGCAAGTCACGGTGCCGGAACCGGTTACTTAATTGATTGTTTAACTTTTATTGTTTCACTCGCTCTACTATGGCAGGTGCGCAGCGTTCCTCCATTAAGTAAATCAACTCCCCCATCAGTTGCCTCACTTATGGAGGGCATTGGTTATGCATTCCGTCGCAAAGATCTTCTAGGTACATATGTTGTAGATCTTGCGGCGATGTTTTTGGCTATGCCGATGGCGCTGTTTCCATTTTGGGCCGATGCCCTTGGTGCTCCATACGCTTTAGGATTTTTTTACTCCTCAATAACTATTGGAGCTGCGGTAGTAACTCTGGCAAGTGGCTGGATGCGCAACTATCCGCATCACGGTAGGGCTGTTGTTTTCGGAGCGCTTGGTTGGGGTGTCGCAATTACCATCGCCGGAACCTCCAACTCGCTGCCCGTTGTCATTACTTGCTTAGTTATTGCCGGCGCCTTTGATCAAATTAGCGCCTTGTTCCGAGGTTTTATTTGGAACCAATCGATTCCCGATGAATTAAGAGGGCGCCTGGCTGGAATTGAAATGCTCTCCTATCTACTAGGGCCACTTGGTGGACAAGCAAGAGCCGGTGGAATGGCCGCTATGACATCACTTCGAACCTCCATTGTTGGGGGTGGATTACTTTGCATTGGTTTTGTGGCAGCGATTGCAGCAACCATGCCCAAGTTCCGTAACTACGATGTCAGAACCAATGAATTTGCGGTCCAACAGGCAAAAATCCGTCAAAATTTGGAAAAATAGTAAAAAATTTTTTTAGTTACCCCTCGGTATTTACACCCTCTTTTTTCCCGCTAAAACTAAAAAATCACCAAAATCCTCATTTTTACGCGTGAAAAATCAGATTTTTTGGGGTCAAAAAACTCCAAATGCACATTTTTTGCAAAAAATAAATCGCGACACGCAGGCGGTTTTTTTGCGCAAAATAGTGGAAAGTTTCCGTAATAACTGTCACGATTTGCCCTGAACAGGTTCGGTGACGGATCGGACCTCTCTGAAAGGAAATCTACGTGGCTGCAAAGCGTCGTAAGAAAGCTGCTGCTAAGACTGCAGCACCAAAGCGTCGTCGTAAGAAGGCTGCTGTAAAGGCTGCTGCTCCAAAGCGTCGTCGTAAGAAGGCTGCTGCTAAGAAGGCAACAGCTAAGAAGGCTGCTCCAAAGCGCCGTAAGAAAGCTGCTGCTAAGAAGGCAACAGCTAAGAAGGCTGCTCCAAAGCGTCGTAAGAAAGCTGCTAAGAAGGCTGCAAAGTAATCTAGCAACTGAATTACAGAAAAAGCCCGGCTGCATATGCGCCGGGCTTTTCTCTTTGCAAACTTAATTCATCGCCAATCTAGTAATTGGCTTAAATTCCACTACTTCTTAGATTCTTTGCTCTCTTCAATAAATTGTTTTCTTAGCTCTTCAGTTACATGGCCAAAAATTCCTGCCAGGGCCTCTTGCTCTTTGACCGATAGTTGATCAATCAATCTTCTTCGAACACTTTCGACATGGCTTGGAGCTGCAGCCACAATTGCCTTCCAGCCTTTTTCAGTCATTACCGCCCAATACCCACGGCGATCCTCAACACATTCTTCGCGACGAACCCAACCTGCATTTTCCATAACCTTCATGCGATGTGAAAGTCGAGATTTTGAAAGCATTGCCAACTCTGCAAGTTCGCTCATCCTCATTCTGCGACCAGGGGCTTCAGATAACTGAGCCATTACTTCATAGTCCGCCATCGTTAAATCATGGCCGTCAAGATCAGTATCTAGGGCATCTAATAAACGTCTTGAGGCGATTATGTATGCGCGCCAGGCCTTCATTTCACGGGCATTTAACCAACGTGGTGCACTCTTTTTTGGCATGCGCAAAGAGTACGGGAAAAATGATTTAGTTGAAAGTTGAACAAGATATTCGGAGTCTTCAACTAATTTTTGAGCTGGCAATCTATGCTTAGCGAATGACTGAAGAGATTGCGCCGCAGACGAATCCAACTCGAGCAGCTTGGTGGCGCTGGTTTTTGGGTGCCGGAATGATTTTTGCCGGTTGGCAGTTTGTCGGCCTAGTCCTCACCATTGGTGCAGCTGGATACTTTGGCTACGACCTCGAAATACTATTTTCGACCGATGAGAGCGATATGGCGTTGGTGCGGACTCAACCAGCCTGGAGCACCGGGGCCACCGTACTAATCTCATTTATACCGCTATTCCTTTTCACCATTTTGGCTTACAGATTCATCTTGAACCGCCCCGTAAAAAAGCTCTTCACCGCTCATGATCAATACTCCTGGCGAGCCACCTGGATCGGATTTGCTTCCATGTCCTTGATACTGCTCGCCTTTGCCGGCGCCGATATTTTGCTTAATCCAGACAGTTACACATTTGCTTGGAAACAGGCGGCTTTTTTCTCTTATCTCATTATCGCTTTTACCTTGCTTCCGATTCAGACCACCGCAGAGGAGCTCTTCTTTCGGGGCTGGCTGCAGCAATGGCTTGATAACGGCCGGAGAAAGAATTGGGTTGTCTCACTAATAGGTGGCTTTCTATTTGCCGCTCCACACATGGCTAACCCTGAGGTTTCGGGAAATGATCTTTATCTGCCATTGGTCAGTTACGGCGCAACAGGCTTCATGTTGGCCTGGGTTACCTATCGGGATAAAACATTAGAGATTGCTATCGGTGCGCACTTTGCAAATAACTTTTTGACCGCGACCTTTGTATCGACCGCGGATTCGGCACTTCCTTCGGTCAGCCTTTTCACCACACCAGCTGTTTCATGGGGTCCGGCGGCTGTAGTTTCAGTTGTTATGGTTCCAATTTTCATTTGGCTGACCGGCAAATGGCGCGCTAAAGTCTCGGTATGACTCAAAAAAGCGGTATTTTTCAAGACAATTTCAAATCATCTATCCGAGCCCAAGATGACATGTATCGCCATGTAAATGGTGGATGGCTAGATGTCGCTGAGATTCCATCTGATCGCGCCGCTGACGGGGCCTTTTATTTTTTGCGTGATGAATCAGAAAAGAATGTCCGAGCAATCATCGAAGAGCTCGCTAAATCCGCAGGTCCAGCAGGAAGCAACGCGCAGAAAATTGGCGACCTATATGCGGATTTCATGGATGAGGCAGAGATAGAGAAACTAGGCATTAATCCAATTGCTGGTGATTTGGAGCAGGCCCAGGGTTTCAAGGATCTAGCCGAGTTCACCGCTCTACTTGGAAAGTTTGAATCACGCGGACTGGGTGGTTTTTTGAATGGCTGGGTAACAGCTGATGCATCAGATCCCAGTACAAATATCGCCTACATCTACCAAGGTGGAATCAGTCTGCCTGATGAGGCTTACTACCGCGAAGACACCCATGCCGAGGTACGTAGCAAGTTAACAACCCACATCGAGCGCATGTTTGAACTAGCTGGAATCTCAGAAGGCGCAGTCCATGCTGCACGCATTCTCGAGTTAGAGACAGAGATTGCCTCGTATCACTGGGATACGGTCCGTAGCCGGGATGCGGTGCTTACATTCAATAAGAAGAGCTTTACCGAGATTTCAGAGCTCGCAGCGCCCTTCAATTGGCATTTATGGGCAGATAACGCTGGCGTTCCAAGAAATGTTTTGGATTCTGTAGTTATTGCCCAGCCAGATTTCATTGAAAACATGGGCAAGATGTTTGCCGAATTTGATTTGGAAAAGTGGCGTTCCTGGATGACCTGGCATCTGCTTTCAAGTGCCGCTCCATATCTCAGCTCGCCATTTGTTAATGAGAACTTCGCTTTTTACGGAACCACTTTGACCGGCATCCCAGTTCTAAAGGAGCGCTGGAAACGCGGCGTAGCGCTGGTTGAGAGCGCATTGGGCGAGGCTGTAGGTCAGTTTTACGTAGATCGACACTTCCCTGCGGCTGCAAAGGCTCGAATGGTTGAGTTAGTTGATAACTTGATTGAGGCTTATCGAATCAGCATTAACTCTCTGGACTGGATGAGTGATGAAACCAAGGTTAAGGCGCTCGATAAACTCAAAAAATTCACACCGAAAATTGGTTACCCCGACAAGTGGCGGGATTACTCAAAACTAGAGATCAAGCGTGGCGATTTATTGGGCAACTTGGCTCGAATCTCCAGATTCCGCGGGGAATTTGAATACAACAAAGTTGGCAAGCCGGTTGATAAGAGTGAATGGTTGATGACCCCACAAACCGTTAACGCCTACTACCACCCGCTAATGAATGAGATTGTTTTCCCAGCTGCAATTTTGCAACCACCATTCTTTGATTTAGAGGCCGATGATGCCGCTAATTACGGTGGCATTGGTGCGGTCATTGGACATGAGATCGGACATGGCTTTGATGATCAAGGTTCCCGTTATGACGGCGATGGAAATCTCTCCAATTGGTGGACGGAACAAGATCGCACAGAGTTTGAAAAGCGAACCTCTAAATTAATTGAGCAGTTCAACGCACTTGCTCCCGAAGAGGTGCCAGACACCAAAGTAAATGGCGCGCTTACCATCGGCGAAAACATCGGCGATCTTGGTGGATCAACCATCGCATACAAAGCCTACAAACTAGCTTTAGGCGGTAAAGAGGCGCCTGTCATTGATGGCTACACCGGAGAACAAAGATTTTTCTTAGGGTACGCCCAAATTTGGCGCTCCAAGATCCGCTCTGAAGCGATGAAGGTTCGCTTAGCTACAGATCCTCACTCCCCTGGCGAATTTAGATGTAATCAGATTCTCAAGAATCTTTCTGAGTTTCACAAAGCATTTGATGTAAAGCCCGGAGATGAGCTTTATCTGGAAGAAAGTGAGCGGGTTCGAATTTGGTAGCTCTCTTTTGAGAACTATCAAGCAAATCTACTTGCTGGCTAAGCGAGCTTCGCGACGCTTTCTCTGCTCTTCAGGATCTGGAACCGGTACCGCGGAAATCAGCTTGCGAGTGTATTCATGCTTTGCCCGCTTCAAGATGTCGTCGCGATCGCCCTCTTCAACTAGTAAGCCATTTTGCATAACTGCAATTCGGTGGGCCAAGATGTCGACAACCGCTAGATCGTGGCTGATGAACAAACAGGCGAACTTCAACTTATCTTGCAGATCAAGCAACAAATCCAAGAAGCGTGCTTGAACTGAAACATCAAGTGCTGAGGTTGGTTCGTCAGCAATCAAAAGATCAGGGGTCAAAGCGAGAGCACGTGCAATACCTACACGTTGACGCTGTCCACCTGATAGCTCATGTGGGAAACGGTTGCGATAAGAACGAGGAAGTTCGACCTGCTCAAGCAGATCCTCGACCTTATGGTTTAACTCATCGCCTTTTGCAAGACCGGCAAGAAGAATTGGTTCACCAATCGATTCACCAATTGGAAGGCGTGGATTAAGTGAGGACGCAGGATCTTGGAAAACGATTCCGGTGTGACGGCGAATTGGGAAAAGCTCTTTCCAGCTTGCATGGCTGATGTCATTGCCCATGATTTCCAACTTGCCGGATTTGATTGGCAACAATCCAATCGCAGCGCGACCAACAGTGGTCTTTCCGGAACCTGACTCTCCTACCAAACCTACGATTTCACCAGGGAAAATCTCCAAATTGAAATCTCTAACCGCAACGAACTCAGGAACGCGGCCACGCTTTGGATAAGCGATGGTGACATTTTCCATCTTCATAACCGGCATCTGTTCGCGTGCTTTTGGATCAAGGGAACGTTTTGCAGAGGATCCTAGTTTTGGAACCGCTGCCAAAAGCTCCTTGGAATAAGGGTGTTGCGGGCGATTAAAAATCTGATCTGAGGTGCCATGCTCAACAGTGTTTCCATCCTTCATCACAAGGATTTCATCTGCCATATCGGCCACGACACCCATGTCATGGGTAATTAGCAGAATTGCAGAGTTTAGTTTTGTGCGTAGTCCACGCATCAAATCAAGAATTTCAGCTTGAATTGTTACATCAAGAGCTGTGGTTGGTTCATCTGCAATCAGCAATCCTGGATCGCAGGCCAAGGATTGAGCGATCATTGCGCGCTGGCGCTGACCACCAGATAGTTGGTGCGGATACTTATCAAATGAGCGCTCTGGATCTGGAATTTCCACCATCGAGATTAATTCGATAGCGCGCTCGCGAGCCTGATTTGGACCCATATCAAAGTGGGTGCGCAATGTTTCTACAATCTGGAAGCCGATTGTGTAAACCGGGTTTAGAGCGGTCATCGGCTCCTGGAAAATGTAGGCAACCTCTTTGCCGCGCGCTTTGCGAAGAACTGATTTTGAAGCACCAAGCATCTCTTGACCTTTTACCTTAACGCTTCCTGAGGTACGCGCGTTAGAGGCAAGAAGGTTCATGATTCCCATAGCGGTGGTTGATTTACCTGAGCCTGACTCACCAACAATGGCAAGGGTTTTACCGGCGTGGACATCAAAGTTCATCTTGATAGCAGCTGGGTACCAAACACCATCAACCCAGAATTCGACCGTGAAGTCGCGGACTTGAAGAACTGGTTCGGACATTTAGGCAGCCCTTCTCTCTTTTTCGATTTCATTACGTGAGATGATTGCAAGGTGACGAATTTGGAGACCTTTAGACCACGAAGTGGTTACATCATGGCTTTCGGCGCATTCTTTGCTATTAGCGCTTTGGTTTACATCAACATTATTGATTACGGATTCCGAAACGCTGCGAGCTCCATCGCGTGGGGCTTGGTGGTCTGCAACATTTTTTACATTATTTTCATTCATCCCAAAGTTGTTTTCTTTGATGAGGGACTTTTGATTATTAACCCTTTGCAAAGTTTCAAAATCGGCTGGCATGAAGTGCAAGAAATTGATGCTCGATTCACTATGTACATCGTTCATGCAATTTCCGGAAACAAGATTCACGCCTTCGCTGCCCAAGCCCCCGGTCGTTATCACAGCAGAAGCGTTCATCCCAATGAAATCAAAGGGATGAGAGTTGGCGACAGCGGAATGATTCGGGCTGGTGAAAGTCCGCGCAGTAACTCTGGAGTGGCGACCGCAATCGCTAGAGCTCGCTTGGAACAATTCCAAAGATTCAACTCGGTTGGAAGTATTGGTTTCGAATGCAGCACCAATAAAAGAGCGGTCTATATCTTTAGCGCTCTGCTTGTTGCGGCTGTTACTTCCCAAATTCTTCATCCTTAAGCTACCTCTGCACGGCTCTCTAGTTTGCGAGCATTTGCTTTGTCTTTACGGCTCAAGCGACGACGCTGACGTGGATCGAAAGCATCACGCAAGCCATCACCAATGAAGTTAATACAAAGTGCAATAGCGATAATGAACAAGCCTGGGTACCAGAACAACCATGGACGGGTTGTGAAAGCATCTTGATAGGTTGAGATCAAAAGGCCCAACGAAACATCTGGCGCAACAACACCAAAACCAAGATAGCTCAACGCGGTTTCAGTCAGAATCGCACCGGACATCAAAAGTGTTACCGACACAATGATTACGCCGACAGCGTTTGGCAAGATGTGCTTGAAAATAATGCGGCGATTGCCGGCTCCTGCTACACGTGCCGCATCAACGAACTCGCGCTCACGTAAAGTTAAGAACTCACCTCTTACTAATCGCGACAGGCCAGTCCACGAGAAAATTCCCAGAAGTAGAGCTAAGAAAGCTGCACCCTTATTTCCATAGTGGAAACCGATAACTGAACCAATAATGATGACTGGGACAGTAATGATGAAATCAACGAGACGCATCAGAACCGCATCAACAAGACCACGGAAGTAACCAGAAACTGCACCAATAACAGTTCCTAGAGTTGCTGCGATGATTCCGATGATGAACATAACCAAAATTGAACGTTGTGCACCACGCATGACCAGCGCCAAGTAATCACGGCCGATGTCATCCTGGCCAAATGGATGCTCTCCTAATGAGACGCCATCGCCATCAATGAACGGGATTGCATCAATAGTTGGGCAGCCAACTGTTCCACCAGGGCAATCTGCGTAACGTAGCTCTGGCATATCTTCAAAGCCGAATTTCCACCAACCTGGAATTGTGAAGGCAGGATCATCTTGATTTCCAATCTTCCAATCCAAAGATGTATACACGACTGTGATTAAAGTGAATAAAAATACAACTGAAATCATCGCGGCACGGTGGCGGATGAAGCGGCGAAAAACAATTTGACCTTGGCTTAGACCCTCAGTCTCCTTATTCGCAATGGCGTTTTCATTCGCCTCGTTTACGATTTCAACCTCTTTATTTCTACGCGCCATTATTTACCAGCTCCTACGCGGATTCGTGGATCAAGCACCGAGTACAACAGGTCTGCTATCAAGTTAGCCAAAATAGCCAGAGTCGAGAGGAAGAGGATTACTCCCATAAGTAGGTTTAGATCAAAGGTATTAATCGCTTTATTGAAAAGCGTTCCCATTCCTTGCCAGGCGAATACGCGCTCGGTAATAATCGCACCACCAACAATTCCAGCGATATCTCCCACCATGATTGTGGTTAGAGGAATCATGGTATTGCGGAATGCGTGACGCATAATCACGGTTCGCTCTGTCAAGCCTTTTGCGCGAGCGGTGCGAATGTAATCCTGATTCAACACATCGAGCAATGTGCCTCGTGAGAAACGAATATATCCTGCGAATGAAATTAAAGTAAGAGCAAGTGTTGGAAGAATCAAATGCATTGCAAAGTCCAAAACTCGCACCCAGAAGGAAACTTCAGTTAGCCAAATCGTTGATTGGCCAATTGTGGCAACTGGGCGGTAATTAACATCATCACTTTCAACATATGGGCGCCATGCCTGCATCATCTTGTCTAGCAGAATCAAAAGACCTATCAAGGTGGAAGTGATAATGCTGGTGCGGATAATTGGAGCGCGATCAATTCGTGCAAATAGATAAGCACCTGCCACTGAGACAATCAGAAGCACAATATAAAGTCCTAATATTCCAACTCTTGGACGGTTCGAATCCAAAATTGGTTGTGCTGGGAAATAGGAAATCGTTCCCACGACCACCATCAGCAGCGTAGTTTTTAGCGCATTTTTATCGGATAGACCCATAGACAAATAGGTAACACCGAAGGCAATTCCGGTTCCAAGAATAGCTATGGCGATTGGGCCGAGTCTTGGATAAGCCAGCCACTCAGTCGCGCTAATTGCTGAGAGCAAGATTGCATTTGCTGTGAATGCAATTGCGAAAATCATTATCACTCTCTTGCGCGTTCCACTGATAATTGCTGCCCAGAAGAATCCAGTCGCAACACTCAAGCCAATAATCCACGGCGGAGTAATTTTCGCCGTTGCCAAGAAGTCATTGAAGTCGATGGCCAGGTACTGCTTTAGCAAAACAGCTACCCAGAAAATTGGAAGTGAGAAAAGCAAGAAAGCAAAAAATGTCATTCCATAATCAAAACGTGTGTACTGGCGTAGGGCTGAGGTAATTCCTAGGGCAATACCCAAAACAATTGCAACTATGGTGGCGACAAAAACAAGACGTATGGTGGTTGGTAATGCTCCAAGAATCGCATCAACAACCGGCTCTTGTTCGCGGGTTAACCCGAAGTTCGGATTACCTACAAAGACGCCTAAGACTCCACGGAGCCAAATGAAATAGCGCAACGGTGGTGGAAGATCGAGGCGAAGTTCACGAGTTAAATTAAGGATCAACTGCTCTTTATTTGGAGCATCGCTCAAGCGCAATTCGGCGAGCGGGTCCGTGGAGACAGCGGCTAGGTTGTATAGCAAGAAGCTTGATCCAAAGAGAATCACGACCAGCGCGCCAAGGCGTCGCATTACATAAGCCAGCATTCTCTTCTCCCTCTTAAATCTGATTCAATCTTTTTTCTAAGCCAACTACATGGATTAAGTGGCACCCAGGCAATTTTACCCAGGTGCCACTTAATTTACTGCTATTTGGGCTTCTCCGCAGAGAAGCGGCTAAAAATAAGGTTTTTAGGCCTTAGTTTTAGTACTTCCACTCCCAATAGTTCCAAACCAACTGTGGTGACAATGGATTTGGCTTTACGTTCTTCAGCTTCTTGTTAACAGCTGTAACGCCTGGGTGCTGGAAGATTGGAAGTGAAACAGCGTCCTTCATCAATTCTTTCTCGATGATTAGGTACTGATCGAACTTCTGCTTCTCAGTTAGAAGTGATGCGCCTAGCTTCTTGTTAGCAGCATCAACAGTCTTGTTGCTGTAACCAAGAAGCATGTTTCCGCAGTCAGAGCAGAACAAGTCTGCGTTACCTTGTTGGGTAACAGCTGACTTAACCCATGCAAAGAACTCTGCGTCCCATGCGCTTGAATCAAGCTGGCTTGACCATGCGGTTACACCTGGTGCGTTGACATCAAAGCCAGCGCGGCCAAGAGCAGCCTTCACAATCTGTGCAGATGCTGCACGACGAGCGTTTGAAGGTGTACCCCATAGAAGGTTTACCTTCACGTTTGTTGCTGAGTGCTTGCGAACTAGCGCAAGTGCTGCAGCTTCACGCTCTGCTTGAGTTCCCTTGGTGTACTTAGAAACACCGGACTGCTTGACCATGTCGGCATAACCTGGCTCGCTTGGGAAAATCAATAGTGAGTCCATACGAACTGCTGTGGAGTTAATTGGCTTGATCAACTTATCTACGATTTCATCACGTGGATATGCCATCAAGAACGCAGTACGAAGATCTCTTGCCTTATCGCTGTTTCCAGCAAATGGACCTGTGTATGGCTCATCTACACCGTTTGCAGTTCCATTGCGAAGATCGATGTGCTCGTAAACAGCTTGGTTTCCACCAATGATCTTTGCAGTTGGGATTTCGGAAAGTAGCTTGACTGAGTCAGCTGTTGGCTGACCCTGGTAAATATCTACTTCCTGGTTGCGGAGTGCTTGAGCAGCCGCTGTTCCGTCACCAATGATGCGGAAAACAACAGTCTTTACACCGCTAGTTGCTGGACCTGATGGGTTTGACTTGTGCTTAGGGTTAAGAACAAGTGTCACGCTCTGACCAGGAATTGCGGACTTAAGAATGTATCCACCATTACCTACTAGAAGTAGTGGGTTTGTTGAGTCATCAACTTTGTTGATGCTGTATGCCTTTGACCAGATATCTCCAGCAGCCTTCATCAACTTGGTGTTGTAGCTGTAGAAAGCTTTTTCAAACTTGTCGCGTGCTGCAGTATTTACTGCAACGCTCTGCAAGCTCTTCTTGCCTTCTGCCATCAATACCAATGTGTGTACAGGTGATGGACCAGGGCCTTGAATCTGCCAATCTGGAATCTTTGCATCGTATTCGATAGTAACTGACATTTTGTCTTTTGATAGCTCAGGAAGACCAACATGGTGCTCGTCATAAACACCGCCGTAGCAAAGCGCGTTGAACGCTGGTGCTACTTCGTTGTCTGTTGGATCACCAAGTTTTGCGGTGAATGAATATGAGCTGGAGCAAATTACGTGTGAAAGCAGAAGATCAACACCAGTGATTGGTGTGCCATCTGACCAAACTTTGCCCTTATTTACTGTGTACTGAACTTTGAATGGCTTCTGGCTTACGATCTTGTATGAACCAAAAGTCTTGTTATCAACAAGCTTCGGTGAGTTGTCGT
>JACCDO010819318.1_pt1 | contig 25365 bp, 18 predicted proteins | sample 7446101 | NCBI WGS metagenome assembly JACCDO01 (sample SAMN15323440, study PRJNA562643) | freshwater metagenome | isolation source: river surface water | place: USA:Blue River Watershed | collected 2017-08-16 | reverse complement strand
GGTTAGTGATTTTGGCTTATAGCGCTTATATCGTTTTTGTAGGTGCACTCAATGGGAAAAAAGAATTTGTCAAACAAGCGCTCTTTGATATCGGATTTACAACCATCAAAGCGATTTTGGTATTGGGTTTTGCCCTACTGGGCTTAGGTGTTGTTGGGGCATTCCTAGGTTTTGGGATCTCTGCGATTTTGATTGCTGTTTTGGCATTTTTTAGCGTGGGTTTGGGCGCTGGGAAAAGCGATTTTAAAATCGATCAGAAACAACTCTTTGTTTTTGCTTTAAATGCCATGTTGTATGCGTTGATCTTTAATCTCATGTTTAAACTAGATATTCTTATGATCAAGCCAGTTCTCCAACGATTTGGAAACAATGTTTTGGCAGATCAAGGCATTGGTGTATACAGTTTGGCAGTGAATATCAGCCGTTTGCCTTGGCAAGCAACCATTGCTGTGACTTTTGTGATTTTCCCTATCTTGAGTGAAGCAACTTTTGGGCAGGATTTGGAAAAAGCAGTGGTTTATATTAGGCAATCTTTGAGATATTTATCGATTTTAATCGGAATGGCAAGTGCTGTTTTGATGGCTTATCCCAAAGGTATTGCATTGTTTTTACCAACAGGTTATCAATTTGTAGGCGAATTATTGATATGGTTGGCACCAGCTTATTTCTTCTTTAGTTTATTCAATTTGGTAAATACAATTTTGATCTCAGCCAATCATCCAAGTAAAGCCCTTTTGATCGGTGTGATCACATCTCTTGTTGTTTCTGTATTATATTGGTTTTATTTACCCATGGGTTTAAGTCTGCAATCAGATCTCATTCAAGAAACCATTTTGATTCGTGGTGCACAATGCACTCTTTTTGCGTTTGCTTTGGGTTTTGCTTTAGGGTTATGGATTCTTGTTCAAGAATTTGGCACTAAAATCGTTCAAATGGCTTCTGCTTTGAGGTTGGCACTTGCGATATCGATTGTTACATTTGTGGGTTGGTTTGTCTTACCCCAATCTCAAAATAAAATCGTTGTATTAGGGATTTTAGGCTTACTTGCCCTTCTTTATCTTATCATTCTTTTTGTGACCAAAGAGTTTACTGCAGAAGATATAGAAAGATTTCAAAGAATCATCAGGAGGAAAAAATGAAAATTGCTTTAGCCAGATGTCAGCATTTACCAGCATTTGAAAGCGATGATAAGGAACTCATTGCGCAATTATTATCTTTGGGTGTAGACGTGGATTGTCCAGTATGGGATGATCCTGAGATTGATTGGCAACAATATGCTTTGATCATTCCAAGACTGACTTGGGATTACCAAGAGAAAATCTCTGCGTTTCGCCAATGGATGAAGAACAACGCTTCTACCCTACTTAATCCTTATGAAGTATTGATTTGGAATTTTTCAAAAGATTATCTCAAAGAATTACAAACACGAACTGTCCCAACCATCTACTTAACCCCTTGTTCATCTCTTGAATTTGATCAAAGATTTGAAGGGGTATATCAAGAAGTATTATCATGGGGTCAGCATGGTGATATCGCTTTTGCAAAACCGATGATTGGGGCGAATTCTATTGGTACCTTGAGATTTAAGATCGATGCAGATGCCAAAGAGAGATTAGCCAAGCATTTGAGAGAATATTTGGTAGATCAAGGGGTAGGTATGCTTGTACAACCCTATCAAAAAACCATAGAAAGCCATGGAGAATTTTCTTTGATTTTCTTTACTGGTGTGTACTCCCATGCTGTGCAAAAAAAACCAGTCTTAGGCGATTATAAAGCCCAAATCGATTATGGTGCGATTGATCAACCCTTTAGTCCAGATGAAGAGTGGATCAAATCAGCTGGTTTACTCTTAGACCAAGTCAAGCAAAAGCATCAACTTAACGACCCCTTACTGTATGCAAGATGTGATTATCTTCTCAGTCATGACTTAAAGCCACAATTGATTGAATTAGAGTTAATCGAGCCTTCTTTGTTTTTTAGGGGGAATTTGACATTGGTGAAAAACTTTACTGATGCCATTGTTAAAAAATTAGATCAGAAAAAAGCTTGATCTTTTTGACTGAATGCCTTTAATGCTCTCATCCATTTGATAAAGAAGTTGAGAATGAAAAAAATAACTTTAACTTTAAATTTCCTCATCTTGTTTTCCTTGTGCTTAAGCACTTCAGCCTATGCGATGTGTTTTTTAAACTTTGAACGAGGTAGGGTATTAGATGCTGGGGATGCCAGTGTTGCTGTTGCTTACAGTGGAGGGCAAGCCCAAAAGGGTTTGAGTATTCATACTAAAATGGGGATACCCAAAACATTGGAAGTGTATTTTAATAGCGGACTTTGCAATAAACAAGCAGAGAAAACAACGATATGGGGCTATGCTTTTGAATTTGGGACTAAAAAAGAGATTTTAAGCTATCAAACCACAAGATTATTTGAACTATCATGGATGATCAGTGGAATTTCTTTTAGTGGGGCAAATTTCAGTAGTATTGGCTTTAGGTCTTTATTTGTAGGCTCTATTCCTTTTCAAATTAGCAGTCATCAAGGGGGATATTTTACCTTGGGTTTGGGTGGGCAAAATGTATTCCAAGATGAAAAAAATGCGATTAAATCATCTCAAAATATTTCTAGGGCTTTGGTTTTGGTAGGAACTGGGGTGGAAATTGTCAAAGCACTCAGTATCAATGTGGAGTTGAGATGGGAAGTTTTACATGATTTCCAAGCTGGGGCAGCAGTTTCTTATGTCTTCTAAATTATAAAAAGTTTGCTCAAAATTTAAAAATTGCTTAAACATAAATACATTTTGTTTTTTTGCTTTTAGAAAGGCTGATCAAAGATGACTGTTGTCAAAAAATTACCATTGCCTAGTTCAGGTGCTCCTTGGATTCATGCTCATTATGACTTGTTATTAGCGCAAGCTGTTCAAGACTTAAATTTTAGCGAAGATGGTTCTGCTCAAGAAAAACAAATTCGCTTCTTGGATGATGGAGATTCTCCTGTTGTATTGTCAGTGGATACTTCTCATTTTGCTTATGTGGCTTCTCAAGGTAAAAAAGGAAGAGACGCCTTGAAATCTTTTAAAGATTCATTGGCAGATAGCTATTTGGAACCTTTTGAGGTTTTGGAAGTAAGAAGAGGACATTGGGTAAAACTCAAGGCGATGTATAGTAATATTATTTTCCAAATCAATAGCGAAGAAAGCACAGATCAATTAGAACCTATGGAATGGATCATTGGTCGTATTGTTAGATTTGAAAAGAACCCTTATTTGATGGAAAATTGGTTTAAAGTTTCTTTCAAAAATCGTAAAGCATTAAAAACTTATTTGACAGAGCAATTAGGGGAAGTTCAAAATGATGCGGCTTGGTTTACAACCAATAAAATGTGGTTGAAGAAGAATGCCAGTGCATTGATTCAAAAAATCGAATCATTTAATCATTAAATCTAGCGTCCGAATCGATTGAAACAGCACATCCCCAGTATCTTTTAAACTTTCAGGGGAGCATCGATCAAGAGTATCTTGTTGGGTATGCCAATGGGGATAATCATAATCGATCAATAAAATACTTTGAATGCCAAGTTCTTGAAAAGGACTGTGATCATCTGTAATCCAAGGTCCTAATTGATCATAGACAAAGCTAGATTTATTGAGTTTTTTGGCTTCATGCCAAACCAATTGGCTGAGTTCTTTTGCTTTGGTATAAGAACTTCTTTCCATGGGCAAATGCAGTTCTTTATCCCCAACCATATCTAAAACAATCACAGCTAAGGGATAATATTGATAGAATTCATTGAGTTTTTTGGTAAAATATCTAGATCCAGCACAGTAATCATCTGAACCGGGTTTACCAAATTCTTCTCCATCAAAGAAAATCAAATCAACCCCTATATTTGCTAATGGTTGTTGTTTGAGCAGATTTGCAATTTCTAATAAAACAGCAATCCCTGAAGTGCCATCATTAGCGCCAACAATGGGTTGATTTTGTTTTTGGGGATTGCTATCTTCTTCTGCCCAAAGTCTGGTATCCCAATGGGTGGCGAGAATGATTCTATGTTGGCGTTTGGGTTCTAATCTGGCGATAATATTGGTTAGGGGATAAGTGATTTTGGTTGTTTTCTCAAGTTGATCAAATTTTTGCAATGTACTCTCTATGCCAAGCTTCTTTAAATCTTCTTGGATCATTTGTATGGCTTGTTCTCTTTTGGGGGCGAGATAATATCTATTTCCAAAAGCTACATATTTCTTTAAGTAGTCAAAAGCAGAAGTGGCAGAAAACGCTGGTTGTGAAATGGGAATGGGTTGCGTTTGTGCAAAGGCAAAATGGGTTGATAAGATGAGTATCAAGCATAGATGAATCATGCAATTCATATATTTCTCTTTTAGATTTTAGATAGGAATGAAGCATAAAAAAAGGGAGAACCATTGGTCCTCCCTTTAGAACGATCTAGGATCATTTTGGTATTTTTACAATTAAGCCTTAGCAGCAGCTCTTTCAGCGCGTACAACTTCTGCTCTGCGATCTGCTCTTTCTTTCTTCTTGCGTTGTGCTTTTCTGGCTAAAACTTTCTTAGTTAAACGGTTGCATCCTCTACCCATGGTAAAGTCTCCTTTATTTTATTAAAATGTTTGATTTGGTTTTTGAGATTTGAACAAACTAGTGTAGCTTTGATCTACTGTCAAGTATCTTAGCTTTATTTTTATAAAATCTATTTTTTTAGGGATTTTTTATTTTTGATTTTAAGCGCTTCTTCTATGCTGGCTGCGCATCTAAAACCGAAGTGATGAAAAGGTTCATTTTGGGGAAAATGATTTCTTCGATAATAGGTTGTGGCATGTTCTGCTGGCCAATACCAAGACCCACCTCGCACCACTTTTTCATAATGCTTAGGACAAGAATCAGCCCCTTGACAAGGACCTTTGGGGTTAATCCCTAAACAATCTGCCCCACAGGATTCGTATGAATGGCTATACCAATCTGCAACCCATTCATAACTATTGCCAGCCATATCATATAATTCATGTTGTGTTGCTGGTTTTTGTCCCACAAGCCAAACCCTGCCTCTTTCGGGTTCATTGCCTCTTTTTCTTACACCACAACTCTTTCCCTTTTCATCTTCAATGACAGCACGTTCACAAGTCGCCTCTTCATTGCCCCAAGGATATTTTCTACCATCTGTGCCTCTGGCCGCTTTCTCCCATTCTGCTTCTGTGGGCAAGTGTTTACCTTGAGCCAAACAGTAGTCTCTGGCTTGATACCAACTTATCCCATTCATCGGTTGTTTGGGACGATGAAAGTCGGCATATCTGGGTTTGGCAAAAGTGCATTTTTTTTGATCCATACATTTGCGATATTCTTCCACAGTGACTTCATATTGATCCATCAAAAAAGTTTGAACCCAAATCTTAGATTGGGGTCTAGCATTCTCTGGTCCATCATTACTACCACGAATAAATTCTCCCCCCAAAATACAAGACATTTGATTGGGTAGATTGGTTGGACAATCACTCGCTTGGGGTTGGGCATATAGGGCCAAACTACATAATACAAATCCCAATAAGATGAAATATTCTATCTCTTTTTTTAACAATTTTTAAGCCTTTTCTCTCAATGCATTGCAACCCATGATGATTTGATTTGTCTTTTAGAAAACCCAAGCAAAAGAGTCAAGGGATTAAGCAAAAATCGGGAAGTCGATGGGGAAAATGAATTTTCTTTGCTTTTTCACAAATCAATATCTATAAATTTTCAACATCTCCTTCGCCCAAGCACTTATCTCATGAGATTGCATTCTCATGAAATCGCATTTTTAAGAAAGATCAAAAAATGGCAAAAAGAACACCATTATTTTCAGCGCATGAAGCATTAAAAGGGAAACTTATTGATTTTGGTGGTTGGGAATTACCAGTTCAATACACAGGGATTGCCCAAGAACATCATGCTGTACGCAATCATGCTGGTATTTTTGATGTAAGCCACATGGGTGAAATCAATGTGACTGGGGAAGATGCGATTAAAAGCGTCAATGAATTGATTACCAATGATTTAGAGTCTATTGTAGATGGTCAAGCTTTATATACAGCAATGTGTAACCATGAGGGTGGGATTGTGGATGATTTGGTGGTATATCGCTTTAGTAGAACAAGAGTATTTATTTGTTGTAATGCAGCAAATCGCGAAAAAGATTTTGCTTGGATTAGTCAACATCTCAAAAATGCTGTTGCTGAAGATCAAAGCGATCAATTCGCACAAATTGCACTACAAGGTCCCAAAGCACCAGAGATTTTGTCTGCTTTGACCAGCACTGATCTAAGCGAAATCAAGAGATATTATTTTAAAGAAGGTTTAGTCGCTGGGATCCCAACCATTATCAGTAGAACCGGTTATACAGGTGAAGATGGTTTTGAATTGTATATCCCAGCCAGTGAAGGCATTAAGCTTTGGGAAACTCTATTGGCTCAACCCAACCCTCCTACCCCAGCTGGTTTGGGCGCAAGAGATAGTTTAAGATTAGAGATGAAATATTCTCTTTATGGCAATGATATTGATGATCAAACAACACCATTAGAAGCAGGTTTGGCTTGGATTACTAAACTCTCCAAAGAAAGTTTTATTGGCAAAGATGCATTGGTTAAACAAAAGGCAGAAGGCATTAAGAAAACCCTTGTTGCATTTAAGATGAAGACTCGTGGGATTGCAAGACATGGATATGCAGTAGTAGATGCTCAAGGCGAACAAATCGGTGTGGTGACCAGCGGTTGTCCTTCGATTACCCTAAAAGAAAATATAGGTTTGGCTTATGTACCTATGGGGCAACATAGTGTTGGTTCTAAGCTCAATATACAAATCAGACAAAACATAGAAGAAGCTGAAATTGTAAAAGCCCCATTTGTGGTAAAATAAAACCATAAAGCGATTAAAAAATTAGCAGAGTTCTTTTTTTTTGCTATGCTATACAATCTAAAATACAAGAAATTAACCCAATCCACTCGATCAAAAAAGAGGAAATCAAATGAGCAGTCCTAAAGGATTATTATATACAGCAGATCATGAATGGGCATTAGTCAATGGGCATATTGTCACTGTAGGGATTACTGCACACGCACAAGATGCACTAGGTGATGTGGTTTATGTTGATCTCCCCAAAGTAGGAAGATCACTCAAAGCCCATGAAACCTTTGGTGTGGTTGAATCAGTAAAAGCAGTCAGCGATCTATTTTCCCCTTGTGCTGGTACAGTAGTAGAGATCAATCAAGATGTGATTGATACTCCAGAACAAATCAATCAAAGTCCTTATGAAGCAGGTTGGTTGCTCAAACTTGAAATCGCTGGACCATCTGCGCTTGATGGATTGCTTTCACCTGAAGCTTATGATGCTCTTTTAACTAAATAAAAATTTAAATCTTAAAAAGTATAATAATTTCAAAAAATATTTACTTTAAGCACCATCCTAAATAAGATAAACAAAAATTTCATTCTCTATGGAGTCATTCAATGCAAGCATTACACTACATTCTTAGTGCACCACTCTTGTTAATTCCTTTTATCTTCTATCATCTTTCCTATGCATTATTTGGTGTGGATCTCACACATACTTTGATGTGGAAACTCAATGGTGGAGATACTCTTGTTGCTTTGTCTATTATTCTTCTCTATCTAGAGATTTTCAAAGCTACTCGTACTGGTCAAGCTTCTATTCTAGATCACGCCACTTCTTTGACTTTGTTCTTGGTTGCATTTGCTGAAATGTTACTCTGGGAAAAAGCACAAACATCTCAATTTTTCTTAATGACACTCACCATGCTTGTTGATGTGATTGGTGGCTTTACCATTACCATTCGCGGTGCAAGAAGAGATTTTGGTGGTCGTGGAGATGATGCTAACCACATCCTATAATCGATTGAAATATCTATTATTTTTTATTTTTATTCTCTTTATTATTGATCAAGATCTCTATGCTCGTGGACCTAGAGGTAGAGCAGTAAGACGTTCTGGTGGCGGATCGTCATTTTCATTTTCCAATTCATCTTCTTCACATCGAACGAAGCGTTATAAATCTCACAAAAGTTCATCTTCATACGCTGCACCAGCAATTCCCATAGAAGAGCGTTTACTCAGTGAATATCTTTATAGCAAACAAAAATGTGCAGAAGATCGAGTATATATCAAAGATCATTGTCCTTTGCTTTCTTATGAAAAACATATTTTATGTTTGGAACAAAACTTAAAACCCAAATTGATCTCTTTAAAGACCTATGAAAATAAGCTCAAGAATTTTAGCTATACCGTAGAAGAAGATCTGATCAATGCAAATGTCAAAGCCTTGAGAAGCCAACAATCTCATTCCAACGAAAGCTTTGCTGATTACGAATGTAAAGCACAGCAAATTAGATTTACACTGGGTTTAAGTGGATTTGGGGTAGCACCAGAAAACTACACACCTATTCAAGGAAAAATCATATATCCCAATGAGAATGGCTTAGGACTTTCTTTTTGGTTTCATAGTATGGGATTATACAGAATAGGGACTCATCAATATCTGGATTTTGCTTTCCATTATGAATATGAGAATATCCCTTTAAATCAGCATCATTTTGGTGATAATAACGATGTTAGTTTTAGTGAAAGCTTAAACTGGATGATGATTGATCCTTTGTTACTCAGCTATGTCATTTCTAAGAGTCCAGCTTTTGGCACTACTTTTTGGGAAATCGCTTATTTGAGAGTAGATGCTGGTTTTTCTTTGGTGAAGAGCTATCTTGAGCAAACCATTACTTCTAATTATGATGGGGGCTCGGATCAAATTGGGCAAATCAATGCAGAAGTGATGAGTGCTTGGGGGGTTGTGCTTAAATCAGAGTTATTTTTGCCTTTATATGGTACTTTTGGACCTTTGTTTTTTTTCCAATATCGAAATTATTTTAATCCAAGCTTTTCCAATGGTGATTATGTCCTCAATAAAATCACCTTTGATGATTTGATTAAAAACAATGGCTATCAATGGTCTGCTTATGGCATTAAATTAAGTAATAAAGGCGATTATTTTGACTTTGATTTTGGGTTTCAAGAAAATCAGTTGATCGGTTCTAGTGGGACAAGGATCAATCATAGAACATTTATGTTATCTCTCTCTGGGAGTTTCTATGCTACCAAGAATTAAATCTCTCTTGATACTCCTGATGATCATGAGTCATTTTTCATGTGAAAAGCATGATTCTGCTGGACGTTTTCAATATTCATTGTTGATTGAAAACGATGGTTTGGTTGTAGGACAAGAGTCTATTTCTCAAAATGCCCAAGAATACCAAATCTCAACTGGTGCATTGGCATCAGGGGTGGTCAGTGGATATGGCTATAATGAAGGTTTATATGTGCTTTCTTATGCCAGAATACAGAGAAATGGCGAAAATCGAGATGTATACTTGAGTTTTGATATTCCAATTTATGCAGATATGATTTTACAATCCAATCAACATATTACAGGGGTGAATGATCTATTTGCTGAGTTGTTGGAAGAAAAATTAGATGGTACCAATGTTTATCTCAATCAATATCCTATTGGTGGGGATTTTTGGATTGAACAACTTTATTTGAATAATGAAGGCATTGCTGGGGTTTCAATGCGTTTTGAAATCGATTTTGGGGATCGTAAGGTGAGTAATGGGGTTTTTAAGACTAAGGATTCTGCCCAAACTGTGAAAACTACTGAAGAGAATAAGAATAAGAATAATCAATAATCATTTATTCCTGATAAATCCTCTCTAATTTGCGAATTAAACTAGATCTTAATTCACCTAATTGAATAATCTCATCAATAGACCCAACTTTTTTTGCTCTTTCAATATTATGAATATGGTCAAAACGTTGTGCCACTTCTTTAAGTGCTAAATCATAACTCCCCATTTGTTTTGTCAACATTTGCACTTCTCGCTGGAAAATCACCCCAGCTGCGGGTGTACCACCAATCACAGATGCAAAACTCCCTTCAATGGCAATACTTTCTAATCTAGGATTTAAAGCTTTAGAGAACACCACATAAGCCCCACCATGATACCGAGATAATACCACAAAAATAATATGTCCTTTAAAATCAACCACAGCCTCACCAATCGCAGCACCATATTCAAGTTGCCAATTTCTCAGTGATTCTGGAGAACCATCAAAGCCCGATAAATTCGCTAGAATAATCACTGGGTTTTTATCTTGGGATGCATAGATCGCCCTGGCAATTTTCTTAGAAGCCTGAGGATACAATGTCCCACCCGCCCAAGTATTTGGGCCTTGTTCAATATGACCTAACCTTTGATAGCTTTGGTTATCAATGCCAATCAATGTCACAGCATGTCCGCCCACCCTACTATGCCAAACCACAGCAGTTTCTGCCCCTTGCATTGCCCCCCATCGCTCCAAATAATTTAAATCTTGATCGATCAATGCTTGCATCACCACTCTTACAGAAAAGGGTTTTTTTCTTTCTGCATTGCGCTCAGAGAAAATATCAGAGATTTTTTCAAACCCATGTTCCAATTCTGTGGGATAATCATAATGTCCAATATCTCGATCTCTACGATCATTTGTCATCACTGGTCTTACCTTCTTTTCAAAGGGTTGACAATAGCTTAATTCATAGAAACGATAGAGTAGTTTATAGGCTTTGCTTAAATCTGTACTATGGAGTTGAGCTTGACCATTCGGTCCCATAATCGAAGCATATCCCCCTAAATCGAGTTCATCTTCGGCAGAAACACAACCCGAGAAATCCAAAGCTTTTTTACCTGTCAGCACCATACTCCCACGATCAGTCATCAATAAAATCCCTTTACTATTCATCATCATTGTTGCTTCTGCATTCCAATAGGATTGAGCGCCTACACAAGCACCATTGACGATAATATTGATCTCACCCCCACGATTCCTAAAGGCGATGATTTTTTGAAGTACGCTCGCACACCAATCTAGATTCTCAGTCCCTGTTTCCCAATCGATTTTTGCACCACCACTCACTGCTACCCATTCCACAGGGATTTGTTGTTCTTGAGCAAGGTCTAGGATGGCTGAAATTCTCAGACATTCTTCTTTGGTCAATGCCCCCATACTCTTGGTAGAATCAGAAATAATCAGGGCTCTTTTGATACTTCGATTCGGCCTAGACAAAGGTGTATTCAAAATACCGATCAACACGGCACTTGGATTTTCTCCAGCTTCCCTTTGAATAGGATATAATTTTTGTTCTTGATCATGCCATTCATAAGCTTCAAATGTACCAGCAGGGAATGGTCCCAAACCTTCCAAGAGATGTACAACTTCATCTGGGTGAATCAATCCCCTTCTTCTGGCGACCACAACTTGAGATTCATATCTTGTTCTGGGGGTTAATGGTTGATCTGATGCAGGTCTAATGGCAAAATTTGGCTCTTGATGTAGAAGATTGAAAATCGAAATATCCAATAATCCTGTACTTGGCGCCAAACCCTCTTTAAACTTCGCTTGAATTACGATTTTTTCTAAACCCATTCTGCGAACAGCTGGGAGCAGTTGTCTTACATAACTCTTCACCACTTCAATCCCAATGGGTACAATAGGGGTAATATGGAGCACCAATCGATTCCATTGTAATTTCCTACTGGGATCATGTATTCTGAGTATTTTTTGCATCATTCTAATGCTTCTAAAAAACACAAGTTCTACTTCTGGAATACAAAAGGGTCTACCAGCTCTGCGGTGAATATCATTGATTTGAGCATAGGCAAATAATCTTTTATCTTCTTGATTTTCTTTGGCGCTTAACCAATAGAAATAAAGTTGATCTTGATCCAATAGTGGATCCATCAACTGTTCTACATCAAATCTTTCAAAACGAGTTAAGAGCGATTGTATTTGTTCATCTGCGATTTTTAATCTTTGGATTTGATGTGCATTTGTGAGCAAGCCTAATCTTTTTTCATCTGCAAGTTCGATCAAATGCCAATATTTATCTTCATCTAATTCATAAAATCTTTCCAATATCTTCAATTCTATTTTATCTAGGCTTTGGAGGGCAGTAGAAGCGATCTGAGAGAGTTGGGGTAATAACGTATTGGCTCGTTTTAATCTAATCAAAGCTTGATTTAAATCTTTGGTAGGCAAGAGTTCATCGATATGATAATGTTTTAAAGCATCTTTTAATCGTTTCTTCCAGAGTTTGGGCAAAGCCCCTTCCCCTCTTTTTTCCAAAGTATCCATCAGTAATATCGGTCTGGTCGCATAAGCCAAACCATTTTCATCTTCTTGATCAACCAAAGGTCTACGATCAAATAATAATGCGATATCCAAAAAAGCTTCTACGATCTTTAATCTACCAATGGCTGAGAAATCCTGTATGTTCGCTAGATTTTTTTCGATCAATGCCATAGGCATATCCCATCCGATCATGCCATGATATACCATATTTTCCCATTGATCGACTTGTGTATGCCCGAATTGAATTGAATCATAAGTTAAACCAAGTTGTTCATGTTCATTTTGTTCTTCAGCTTCAATAAAAGCCATGCTTTGACCTGCTCTTAATAACTCTCCTACTTTACAAAAAATCCCCTTTAATACCCCATCTTGATGTGCAGTAATCACCACTTCTACTTTCATCGATTCGATTAGAAATAGCTTTTCCCCTTTGATGACTTTTTGACCCATGGGTTTTAATATCCCTAACACAACCCCCATAGATGGGGCAAGCATGAGGTTCTTTTGTTTCCCTTGGATTTGATAGGGTTTGGCATTGACAAAATACCTTTGATCTCCAATTAATCGTTGTATTTTAAAACTATGATTTTGAAGTTTTAATAGGGCTTGTACATTATCGATGGGTTGATATTCCACAAATAAACCAAGGTTTTGGATTTGATGTGTGGGCATAATGAAAAAGCGATAAGGACTATAATGGTAGATATTTAGGCTTAACTCCCCTTCATAGATCAATCTCTGTTCGCTTTGCTCAGAGAGATCAGCAACCCTTAAGAAATCATCAAGCGCATGAGATAACACAGCATATTCTCTGCCTTTTTGATTGCCTTTGAGGTTGGGCATGGGTGTGTAGATTTGCCACTGCCCAGACAAATACAAAGGTTCATCACATATTTTTAGGAGCAATGCTAAGTTGGAAACCCCACCCATCATTAAAATTTGGGTATGGCTTAAAGCATATTTTAATCGTTGTATTGCACTTTGGCGATCATTCCCATAAACGATGATTTTAGCGATCAAAGGATCAAATTCCGAAGAAATCAAATCCCCTTCTTCAAAACCCGTATCGATTCTGATATTGGCGCCTAGGGCTGGCTTAAATCTCAGCAAACGACCAGGGCTGGGTCTAAAATCATTTTCTGGGTCTTCTGCGTATACTCTTGCTTCTATGGCCCAACCTTTGGGATCAGAGATTTGGGGCAAACCCAATCCCAAAGCGATATTGATTTGACTGGCTACTAGGTCTATGGAGAAAATCTCTTCTGTAATGGTATGTTCTACTTGTAATCTTGGATTTACCTCCAAAAAGCTGATTTTACCGCTTTGGGGTTCATAGAGAAATTCTACTGTACCAGCACTTCGATAATGCACATATTGCGCTAATCGAATGGCAGATTGCTCAAGCAAATCCCTATGTTCTTGTTTCAAAAAATCATCACAAGGGGCAAAAGCTTCTTCTATGACTTTTTGCCTTCTTCTTTGCACAGAGCAATCCCTAACACCAAGGGCAATGACCTGCCCAGCCCCATCACCTAGGATTTGTACTTCTAGATGTCTGGCATTTGCCCAATATGCTTCAATCACAAATGCGGGTCTAAAGCCATTTCTCTTTGCTTGTTGTAATGCATCTTCAATTCTCTCTTCGAGTTGATCTTCCCTTTCAACCAGCAAAATCCCCCGTCCCCCACCCCCATCTACAGCTTTAAACAAGAAGGGATAAGCAACTTTGGAGATGGTCTCTAAACAAGCTTGTTTTTGTTCAACCATTGTCTCTAAGGTAGAGAAATCGATATGCCCACCTTGGTTTAAGGGTAAACCCAGTTCAAGCGCAATATCTCTTGCTTTACCTTTGTCCCCTAATCTACGCAAACTATCGGCAGTAGGTGCGAGTAAAATCACCCCAGCTTCTTCTAGAGCTTGGGCAAAATCACCATCTTCTGAAGCAAATCCCCAACCCAGCCAAGCAGCTTGGCATTGCATTTGTTTGATACCATCGATGACTCTTTGGGCTTGAGAGTAAGCCCATTTGTCTTCCCCAATGCAGATTTTATGATCAAAAGCCCGAACAAAACCTGTTTGTTCATCGCTTTGGGTATACAAGAGCACAGCTTCCATATTGGGTTCAAATAAAGCCATGGTTTTTAAAAATCTAACAGCAGCTTCCCCTCGATTGACAACAGCAATTCTATGAATTTTCTTTGTATTTAGAGAAGAGTCTACTAAAGGGGATGGGTTTAGCATAATTCTGATTCTATTTGCGAATAAGGGCTGATATAAGTTTTTTCAATAGTGCTTAAGCGATGGCATATTGTCAAGATGGAATTGATGTTACTGTATGAAGCTTTTTGGCAAATTGATCGATTTCTTTGATCATCGATAATAATTCAAAAGCTTGATCTAAGGGATATGCACAAGCAGCATCGCATTTGGCTTGTTTGGGATTGGGATGAAATTCGATAAAAATACAAGCAATCCCTTGAATCACAACGCTTTTCATAAGATCAACAAGCAGTTCCGCCCGTCCCCCTGATGAACCATCTTGAGTGCCTGGTAATTGAAGGGAATGGGTAACATCAAAGCTCACTGGATACGAGAATTTTTTCATCAAAGGAATGGATAAGGGATCTACAATCAGTTGATGATATCCAAAGCTTGTACCTCTTTCACAGAGAATGATTTGATCATTGCCAAACGCTATACATTTATCGATGATATGTTTCATGTCTTCTGGGGCAAGCATTTGCATTTTCTTGATATGAATGGGTTTTTGTTGGGCACAAGCTTCTTTGATTAGATCTGTTTGTCTGCATAAAAAAGCTGGAATTTGAAAGATATCAATCACATCAGCAAATTCTTTGAATTGCCAACCTTCATGGATATCTGTGAGGCAAGGGATTTGATAACGATATTTGAGTTCTTCAAACAAAGCAAATCCCATATCAATGCCTTTACCCCTATAACTATCGTGTCTGCTTCGATTGGCTTTATCAAAGGAAGCTTTGAAGATAAAAGGCAATTCTAGGGATTGACAAATGTTTTGGAGGGTATGGGCTACTTCTAGATTGATCTGATTTTCTTCAATGACATTTGTGCCAGCGATAATGGTGATGGGATGTTGATTTGAGATTTGTATTTGATTGAGTTGTATGCATTTTTCATTCAATTCATTATTCCTTTAAAGTCTTCTTTTCCTAGCTTACTTTGAAAATAATTGCTTTTCAATCTTTAGAATTATATAAAAACTTGCAAAAAATGACTCAATGAGGAGAAGCATCAATGAGTAATCAAATCACTTTAAATGAAAATGCAGCCAAAATTTGGAAATATATATATGAGAATGGCTCAACAGAGGTTACTGCCCTTGCAAATGCCCTCAGTATAGATCAAAGTTTGGTAGTTGTCACAGCTGGAGAAGGTCAACAACTCGGACACATCAGCATTCAAGAAAGAAACAGACTTGAATTGAGTTTAACACCTCAAGCAAATGCGATCATCAAACAAGGACTTGCAGAGAGAAAAGCCATTCTCTTACTCGCTGAAAATCAAGGTTTAATCGCAATGGCAGAGTTTTTAGAAAAAGCCAAAGCCCTTGATATTGCCGTAAATGAAGTTTTCCGTTGGGGCAGTCAAAAAGGTTGGATTGCTCGTGAAAAAGAAGATGGGGGTAGGGTCCGTTTATTAGAAGCTGGCACTCAAGCTTTAACCCAAAAATCAGCTGATGAAATCGCTCTTGAATATGCACTAGAAAAAAATCAGCCTATTTATCTAGATGAACTCGCTTCTCAAATCGATATTACAGTAGCGATACCTTATCTAGATGGTAGAAAAGAAATCAGTAGATTAAAAGAAAGAAAAGAAAGATTTATCTCTTTGAGCGATCTTGGGAAGAGTATTTGGCAATTGGGTGTCAATGTGAAAAAAGAGAGAAATGCTTTAACCACTGAAGACCTAAAAAGCGGTGCTTGGAAAGATATTATTCTACGCCCTTATGATATCACCCTATCATCGGCTGAACTTTCTCCAGCCAAATTACACCCAGTGAGAAAGATCATTGAACAAACAAGACAAGCTTTCTTAGAACTCGGCTTTGAAGAGGTGGTATCCCCTTCAGTAGAAGTGGCATTTTGGAATTTTGATGCGCTTTTCCAACCCCAAGATCACCCAGCCAGAGATATGCAAGATACATTCTATATGGCAGATCCCAGTAAAGCTGTATTGCCCAATGCCCAAAGAGTAGAAGCCGTCAAAAGATCACATGAAACAGGTGAAGGCTATCAATCCACAGGTTGGGGTTATCGTTGGAAAGCTTCAGAAGCAGAAAAAACTGTGCTTCGTACCCATACCACAGCTTCTACCATTAGAGCACTGGCCCGAAATCCTAATGCGCCCTATAAATCATTCTGTGTGGGTTGGACTTATAGAAATGAAAGCATTAGCTATAAGCATCTACCAGTCTTTCACCAAGTCGATGGTTTAGTGATCGATAAAGACGCAAATCTCTCTTCTTTGATGGGGATTTTATCTGCATTTTATCAAAAAATGGGTTTTTCACAGGTTCGCTTTAAACCAGCATTTTATCCCTATACTGAACCCAGTGTAGATGTGATGGTTTATATGGAAAGCCGTGGGAAATGGATTGAAATGGGGGGAAGTGGGATTTTTAGACCTGAAGTGACTGAACCACTAGGGTGTAAGCATCCAGTACTTGCTTGGGGTTTAGGGATTGAAAGATTAGCCATGCTTCGTTTGGGATTTAGTGACATCCGCCATCTTTATCAAGGTGGTTTAGATACAATTGAGGGAGTACCATTATGCCGATAATCAGTGTAGATGCCAAAAGATTAAACCATTTACTTGGTGCAGAATATGATCCTCAAGTATTGAGTGATGCTTTAGAAGAAATCGGTTGTGATGTTGAAGATACAATTGATTTAAATCGTTATCGTTGTCCTAAATGTCAAGCTTTGGTAGAAGCGAGTTTGGGTGCAGAACTTGTCAAAGTCTGTAGTGTCTGTGGTTATCAACAAGATGATGCTTTTGTATTGGTTGATCAACTCACTGTGATTCGTTTGGATTTGTTGGCTGCAAGACCCGATCTTTTCGATATTGGCGGGTTATCTAGAGCACTAAAGGGATATCTAGGTCAAGCCAAAGGCATTGTGCATATCGATGTACAACCATCAAATCTCAAAGTAAAAGTAGACCCAGCGCTTTATCAAGAAGAATCTTATCGACCTTATATTCAGTGTGCCATTGTAGAAATGCCACCTTTGGATGATGCAGAACTTGCGACTTTGATGAAAATGCAAGAAAATCTACACTGGGGTGTAGGCAGAGCCAGAAAGCTCTCTTCAATCGGTGTATACGATTTAACCACAATTCAAGGTGATCTCTTTTATACCACCATGGATCCAGTGCAAGATGCTTTTGAGCCTTTGGGTAAAGCTGGGGAATTGTTTAGTGGCAAAGATATTCTAGAGAAGCACCCCAAGGGTGTGACTTTTGCGCATTTGTTAAGCGATAGTAAGAGATATCCTGTCCTCAAAGATAGCAACAATCAAGTACTCTCTATGCCCCCTATTATCAATAGTGAAGCCACAAAGGTCAAAGTAGGGTCTTGTAGATTATTGATCGATGTGACAGGTCCATCCCAAGCTGCAGTAGCAAATTCCCTTAAAGTCATGGTTTGTGCTTTGGTAGAACTAGGCGCAAAGGTGTATTCAGTGGAAATTCAAACCCCCCAAGGTGTAGAAATTACACCTCAACTTGGGGCGAAGACCATTACTGTTTCTCTTTCTAGAGCAAAGCAATGGTTGGGTTTACCTTTGGATGCAGATTCTTTGGTTGCTTGTTTTGAAAGAATGAGATTAGGGGTCAAAGCATTAGATGATCAAAGGGATTTATTTGAGGTGACTTATCCTTCTTTTAGAAGTGATGTGAAACACATGGTGGATCTTTTTGAGGATTTGGCCATTGGTTATGGTTATCAAAATATCAAACCAGCATCGATTCCTACCATGACAGTAAGCCGTCCTAGACCTGAAGAAGCCATGAGTACTTCTGCAAGACAAGTGATGTTAGGCTTAGGTTATACTGAAATCATGAGTTTGCCCATGACAACAGAAGAAGATCATTTTGATAAATTCCGTTTGCCAGTGCCTGAAAGATTTGTCAGAGTGGCAAATCCTAAATTAAGAGCTTTGACGGTAGTCAGAACACATTTGATGAGTGGTTTAATGACTGCACTCCAAGAGAGCAGAAGAAGACCTGTTCCGATTCGATTATTTGAATTGGATAATGTGATGAGAATCAATGATCAAGGTAAAAATGGGATCGAAGAACTTAGAAATCTTTGTTTTGTAGAGATGAATGATAAAGCGGGTTATGCATCTGCCAGAAGTGTATTAGATGCTTTGATCAGAGAAATGGGTTTGGGTAATGCCACCTATGAAGCAATCGAACATCCTAGTTTTATCAATGGTAGAGTAGCCAAAGTCACGGTAGGTAAATCGGTAGGTGTGATTGGTGAAGTTCATCCTCAAATTTTGGAAAATTTCCACTTAGAATATCCAGTGTGTTTGGTTGATTTTAGTTTAGCTTCTATTGTATTTGAAAATGGTGAAGAGTAAGACCTTAGGTCATATCTTGAATCCAAATTTGATTTAATCGTTTTTCAGCGATTTTCAGTGGTATTTTAAAAAATAAATATGAAATCACATGTGCAAAAATACCAGAAACAATGATTTTCCATAGATCAACTTTATCAAAGAGTTGATCTTGTTGAATGACAAAAGCATAGATAATCCAATGTAGGGAAGCGCTGAGTAAGATCATATATAGTAAAGCCAATAACATAAACGCAGTCCCCCCAAAACTTGCAGCCACTTGCATAGGGTTTGCCAAATCAAATCTAGGTGAAATCGCGCCCATGCCTAAAGCAAGTCCTAAAATCCCAGCGATTAAGAGCAATTCAGCCCATAACATCAAGAAAAACCAATAGATATTCATACCAGTCAGATAGATCGCAGTCATACATAAGAGTAAAGCAAAGAGCAGTAGGGGTTTGGCAAACCAGATCAATTTAGCATATAGAATATCTTGGCAAGAAATCGGTGCAGATTGTAAAATCCAAACAGCTTTTCCTTCTTGGCTAATACTTGGGTATAAAAAACGAGCAGAAATGGTGATGAGAATCATACCGCTTAGGGCGATGTGCATGTAGAATAAGGTATAATGATTGAAAAAACCGCTATAATGAAGAAGTTTAAAATATTTGAAATTAAAGATATACACAACACAAAGAGAACCCACAAGCAGTAGTTGAGTCCATTGACTTTGATTTCTCCAAAATAATCTACTGTCTTTTTGTCTGAGATTCTGTGATTGATTCAATGCAATCGTAGGTAATTTGCCTTTTCTGAATTTAAAAGTATTTTGCCCTAAACCTTCTTGTGCCAACCAATAACCTTGAAGATAAGTGAATTGTGCAATGATCATGGATATGGTAGCAACAATGATCAAAACAGAAATTAAATATCCAAAATAGTATAGATTTGAGTGAATATTGATCGATTCTGCCAATGCTTTTTTTTGCATTAAAGCCCCAAAAATACAATCAGTGGTCCAAGCAGAAAGATTACTAAAATCCCACCAATGATGATTTGTGCCTAAGTGATTGAGTCCTTGGATTAAAGCGATCAAATCCTTAAAACCATCTTCCCTAAAAAATCGATCAGGTCGAGAAGCATGAAATCGTGCATAGAGATAGATAAAACCCAAAACAGTAGCAATCACCAAAGATTCTTGTATTCTCTTGGCTGGGAATATTCTTGCCAATAACACAACAATCGCACATGCCAAAAAACTACAAATCAATGTCAGTAGGAATAAAGCAAAAGCTGTCCATAGATAGAAAGAGTAATGCACATCGATATACCAAGATAAACTGCATAAAAACGGATATACAAAAACCAATGCCATCCAAGATGATTGTAGCCAAGCTTCTATGCTTCGATTGATGTATAATCGAGTGGTAGAAATCGGTGAAGAAATCAAAATGCCTAAATCTTGGGAGAGATAATGGGTAGAGAAAGCCGATAACATTGTTGAGAACATCAAGACCCAACTGATGGATTCTAGGACAAAATAAATCAATTTTTGCACCAATAAATCAGCGATCATTTCCACCCTAAAAATCTGACCCACAATAAAATATCCCCCATACCAACAGCCAAGCATACATAGCAATCCTAAACTTAGGATCAATAAGAATGGAATGAGCTTAAATTCTTTTTGATAGAAATAAGATAAAGCTTTGAATTTAGGGTATAAGAGATGAAAAAATAAGGTTTTAGACATGGATCACCCCCTAGTGAAGAAAAATATATTTAATATAGCATAGCTCAAATTTTTTATGAATAACTTGAGATCAAATATGTAAAAAAGTCTCAAACTCTTGATCTGTTTAAAAAAGATTTTTATTAAACAATAAATCTTGTTAAAGTGCAAAAAAATAATTCTTTTTCAAAGGAAAAACAATGAAAACGCTACATTCCTTAGCCTTGATTTTGGCAACATCTACTTTGTTCTCTTGTAATATAGATAATCTCGTAGGTGATGGTGGTTTAATCGATGATATCACTGGTTCATTAAAAACTTGTGGCAGTGCTTGTGCAAAAATAGAAGCATGTAATGTGACGCCACCCAAAGCCAAAAGAGCATTTGGTTCCACTGGTAATGGTCAAGCAGATGATCTTCTCAACAATGATATTACTGCTTGTGCCAGTAATTGCTTAAGTGATAATCGTGAAAAATATGGTTATTCTGATTGTCAAATCGAATGTATCAATGATTCAAGTTGTGACAATGTCAGCAAATGTTGGGATGCAAATTCTAGTGTTTATGCAAGATTCTGTGCTTCTCAAATCGAAATCAAGCCTATTCCAGGTGTGAATACAACAGCATCTACTGGTGGTTCTACTGGTGGCTCAATGGGTGGTTCTACTGGTGGTTCTGTAGGTGAAATTGTGATTGATAATATGACAGTTACAGGGAATGAAGATGTTGACCGTTTGGTGAACCAACCAGCAGTGAACAATGCGATTGTAGACAGTGAAACCCCAGTGAATGTAGGTAGCAATCCTCCTACCATCTCTGGTCACTATTCAGTGGAAGGCAGTATTGATAGAGCAAGCAATGCTAGACCTGCTGGTAGTCCAATTAACACTGGTATTTGTTTTAGCAATACAGAAACACTTGCCAATGGTACTTATGTCACTTATTGCGAAGATGGTGTACCCGGTGTAGGTAGAGCGCCTATCGTAGGTGATGGCAATAAATTCTCTGTATTCTTTGAGATTGATGGTGCACCAGTAACAATCTTGTTCTCAGGTGAAATTGCAGGGGATACTGTACCTAGTGCAGAAGCTTTGGTGACTTATACTTATGGTTTAGAGATGTGGGAACATAGCGTGACAACTTGGGTATCAGATGAACCTACTTGTACTTGTCCATAGTTGAAAATCATATCATCTAAGTACTGAAGATCTTATTATATTATCTCAATGAATGACTTGAAAAATATCCTAAAATTGATTAATTTTATCTAATTTGTTATCTAGCAAATATTGTCAAACAGATAGATTAAGAAATCAGCATGAGTGTAGAGAAAATTATATATTGTTCACCAGAGGTTGCTTATCAAAAAACAGCACTCGATCAAGAGCTATCTCAACAATTAGATACTCAAGAATTTTGGTATAGAGTAAAGAAAAGATCGGTTGATGCTAGACAAAAGCCGATTAAAGCGAGATTAGTATTAGAATTATTTGATTCAGAACAAGAATATCTCGCATCCATAGATTGGCGATTTCAATATCCTATGGTTGCTCAAAAAGAACCTATGATTGTGGTAGGGGCTGGACCTGCTGGCTTATTTGCAGCGTTGAGGATTGCGAGTTTGGGTTTTAGGCCCATTTTGCTTGAAAGAGGGAAAATGGTTCGAGATCGACGCAAGGATTTGGCTGCTTTAAATCGTACAGGTGAAGTCAATGAAAACTCGAATTATTGTTTTGGCGAAGGTGGGGCTGGTACTTATTCGGATGGGAAATTATATACAAGATCTAATAAAAGGGGTTCTATCGACCAAGTATTACAAATACTCTATGAACATGGTGCACCAGAAGACATCTTGTATGAAGCACATCCACATATCGGTACAAATCGCTTACCTAAAGTGATTGAATCAATGCGAAATCAATTGATTGAGATCGGTGGGGATATTAGGTTTAATGCACAAGTGGTTGAATTGCTTGAAGAAAATGAAAATCAAAGGCGGTCGATTCGAGGTGTGCGTTTACAAGGGGGTGAAGAGATTTATGCGCAAAAGGTAATTTTGGCGACTGGGCATTCGGCTCGTGATATTTTTGAGATGCTTGATCGTGCGAACATACATATTGAAGCCAAACCTTTTGCTTTGGGTGTACGAGCAGAACATCCACAAATGTTGATCGATCAAATCCAATACAAAGGCAGTAAACCCGATTATCTTGGTTCTGCTTCTTATCGTTTGGTCACTCAAGCCAATGAAAGAGGTGTGTTTTCCTTTTGTATGTGTCCAGGGGGGATTATTGCACCAGCCATGACTGCCAAAAATGAAATTGTTGTCAATGGTTGGTCTCCTTATTTGAGAAATGGTAAATTTGCCAATTCTGGGATTGTGGTCAGTATTGAAAAAGAAGATTTTGATCCCAGTGATACAAATCATCCGCTCAAAGCACTAGAATTTCAAAAACAAATCGAAAGAAAAGCATTTCAAGTGGGCAATCGATTGAGGAACCAAGATACCCAAGTTAATCAAGTGATTGCACCAGCCCAAAGGTTGGTTGATTTTGTAAACCATAAAATCAGCGATCAAGTAGGTGCTTGTTCTTATCTACCAGGGGTATTTAGTGCTGATTTGCGACAAGTTTTACCAAGTCTTGTTGCCAAAAGACTTACGAGTGGGCTTAAAGATTTTGGGAAAACCATGAAGGGGTATTTCAGCGAAGAAGCTATACTTGTGGGTGTAGAATCAAGAACATCTTCTCCTGTGAGAATTCCACGTACTGAAGAACTAGAACATACTCAAATCAAGGGTTTATATCCTTGTGGAGAAGGGGCAGGATATGCTGGTGGGATTGTGTCTGCAGCAATTGATGGGATTAAATGTGCAGAAAAAGCAGTATTGCAATTATCTCTTGAAAAATCGGTTTCACCCATAGATACTTGGCAAGAATTCAATAAATCAATAAATCAATCAAACAATTAGGAACAGTATATGATCTTTAAAAACTCAAATGATCCTCAAGATCAACAAAATCATGTGGATGATGCTCAACAAGAACATCATTTCCAACATGAAGCTCAAGATTTTAGAAATGAATATCTCAACTATCAACAATCTCAAACCAATATTCCTCTATTTGTTTCAACAGATGATGAGATGGAAATTGAGATTGAAGACGAAGATGAAGAAAAAACACCGTTTCAATGGCATAGAAATATCAGTTTGATTTTGTTTACTGCGATTTTAGGGTTTTTTGGGATTTTATTATTACCCATCATTCAACAACAAATCTTAAATACAATCAGCGCCCATGAACTCTATTATTTTAATCAATGGCAATACAAAACTTTAGATCATTTCCTCTTTATTCAACAACCCTTTGTTGCTTATCTATATTCTCTCTCTTCAATCTTAGGCATAGGTGCCAAAGATTTTGATCAGGGGATTTATTTTGCTGTGCTGATGGGGTTTAGCTTAATTTCAATGTATTTGAGCACTCAATTATTGTATCAAAAACATTATCGATCTGTCATTGGTAGTGCATTATTGTTGATGTATTTAATCAACCATCATCTCGATACAACATCGATTCATCTTTGGGCATTTGTGATTACAGCTTGGATGTGCACTGCGATGATTTGGGCATTTCAAAGAAAAAGCAATCTCTCTTTCTTGTTATTGGGTTTAGTATTAGCCTTGTATAGTACTGCCCAAGTGATGGGGATTGCCTTATTTGCTTTTGCCATATTATTGACTTCTCTCTTAAATCTTCTTGAGACTGAGAAATTATCGGTAAAGCATATTGTGATTTTGAATACGATGTTAATACTTGGTTTTGGGATTGGGTTTGCCCCTTTTGCTTATATCGCACATAGCAAAAATGTCTTACCCATCTTTTTTGAAAATATCTTATTTGGACAAATCCCAGCTCAACTGAATCTATTCAATATGGATCTATTGATCGATCTGTTCTCTGCTTTTTATCAAGAAAATTTATTCCTAATGATTTGTTTCTTTGGTGCTTTGGTATCGATTTTTGTGAAAAAATCAACTTGGAGTACCAAAGGTGTAGTCTTGGGTTCTTTATTTATTTTCTTTGTTGTGATTGGTGTATTGGATATGAAGAATGGGAGTAAAAATATAGGGTTATTTGCTTTACTGCCATTGATTTGGTTTGCTGTACAACCTTGGAAATTAGATGAAAACAAAGCGGGTATTCATACCTATGTTTTAAATGTTTTATTGTTTTTTGCTATTCTTACACCTTTTCTTTGGAAAGAAATACAAAGCATACAACCCAAAGTAGATCTTGCTATTCATCTCTTGATGGATGCTAAAACAAAGATAGAGAAAGTCAAACAAAGCGATTTAGACGCAGAAAGCGATCGTCAGCTTTTAGCGATTGCAGATTATATTCAAAAGCAAAATAATGATAAAGCAAGAATCGCAACTACCAAAGCATTCTATCCTTTGTATTTTTATAGCAATAGATCATCTGCATTCATCAGGCCTTTTCAAGCAGATAGTGATAGTATGGAGTCTAAAACGGCTTTTGTGAAATCCATAAGACAAGAAAAGCCAGCATACATCATATTATCTAAAACCCAAAGCTTCAATCATGTCAAAGAACTCAAAGAATTTTTAACCCAAAATTATATCATGATTTCTGCTTTAGATTACGGTGTTCATTTGGATAAATACAAATTTGACCTCTATGTCCTTAAATCAAATCAACCAGAACAAGTTTTACCAGTAGTACCTACGGCACCTACTCAAGAACAACCCAAGATCGAAGAACAACCCAAGATCGAAGAAGAACCCAAGATC
>JACCDO010339178.1_pt1 | contig 25375 bp, 6 predicted proteins | sample 7446101 | NCBI WGS metagenome assembly JACCDO01 (sample SAMN15323440, study PRJNA562643) | freshwater metagenome | isolation source: river surface water | place: USA:Blue River Watershed | collected 2017-08-16 | reverse complement strand
TTATAAAATAATAAATTTGTCATTATTTTATATATTTTTAAGAAAAACTAGATAAAAAAATAAAGTAAAGAATCGGAATAAATCCAATCAATGTGATGAGAAGTTGGTTGTATCTGGGTACTGGGATATTCCAATTGATATTCCAATCCCTAATCCAATTACCAATTCTCATGGTTTTAACAAGACCCATAATCTTGTTGAATCTGTTAGTTTGTTCGATAGGGATGTTGATTGGTGCCAAATTCTTAATCTGATAACATCCTTCAGTAGAATCCTCAGTAAATCCCTGAGCACGATAATACTGACGGACTCCAACTCCGGCAATCACAGCGATCTTGGAATAACCCGCATCCCTAGCAATTTCTTCAGCTTTTTCTAACAGTTTGCGACCAAATCCCTTGTGCTGAACTGCCTTGGAATTTCCAAAAAGTAACCCTGAATCCTGATAATACTTGAGGTTTTCCTTGCAGGGTTGAATCTTTCCATAAGTGTGGAGTTCCCTAATTAAAGCACAATCAACAAGTTCAGGGAAAATGACCTTACCAGTATGAGTCTTGCCAGAATTAGGCGACAATCTGAGTCGAAGGAATGAGTAGAGGATAGGCTTGGGTTCATCGGTTTCCCATGACAAAAAGTATTCGGTACCACCTGAAGACTCGAACTCTAGTACCTTTAGAATAGGTTTACCGTGAGCAGCTCTCTTGATGTTGTGGTGGTTACCAGCTTCCCTACGCCTAATACAACCAATTGCAGACCCAGAGTCAAAGTCTTCCATATCTCTGTCAATTTCTGATCTCATACCGGCATTAGTAGTGCCTCCACAAATCAAGGTTACTGGGATATCACGGAAAATACGGTTGACTCGGATGCTAGGATGGATTCCAGAATAAAATTCATAAATGTTCTTGTAAAGCGGATTTTCCATTCTCCATGCGAATTTTTCTTCCTTGCTCATCCTGCGGTAAATCGTTTTGTCAATTGGTCTAGGTCCACCATAAGGCTTGTAAATTCCCTGATCAAACCACTCCTTAATTTTGGTATGAGGTGTAACTACACAGGGATAAATTTTCATCTGGTCAACCTTTAGTGCAGGATCAGTGTTGAACAGTTGGAGCATGTCACGATCAGAATCCCACATATCCCGGTCATAATCTAGAGGACGTGGTAGATCGAGCATCAAATGTATATCAACTTTGAGTCCGTTATCCTTTAACATTTGGATTGCACGGATAGTGTGCTTGTGATAGCATGCACGATTGATGTACCTGAGAACACGATCATCTGAATGTTGAACTCCAAGTTGTACACGAGTTGCACCAATTTCTCTAAGGAACTTAATGGAGTCATAATTAATTTGGTCAGGACGAGTCTCTGGAGTAACTCCAATAACCCTGCACTGGCCGTTTTCGTTCAACTTGATTTCCTCTTCAAGAGAAAGTTTGGGACGGAGCTTGTGTCCATTATGTTCAAAATAATCAGCAGGATTGGTAGACTCGATATTGTTGTTGAACAAGTAGTCCATCATAACATTGAATGCATAATACATGTCACGCATAAATTCACGTCTGTATTCTTTTGAATATGAGCAAAAGGTTCCGCCTTGAATAATAACTTCAGCTTTATCAACCGGATGACCCTGACGAATATACTCAACTGCTCGATAAAAAATTTGTGTAATCGGATCATAATCACATTGAATAGCTCGTGCGACTCCAGGTTCTAAAGCTAAATAAGACCTTGGTTGTCCTTCCTCCTTTGGACAATAATAACAATCATACTTGCATCCAAATGCACCTGATGGGTTTTCCTTGGTTCCAAATTCATAAACAATTACAATAGTTCCATCAGGATTAGTCTTTTTATAAGAAGGGTATCCACTGGTAAAAATACTGAATACCATAACACCAGAGTTTTCTCTCACATTCATTACTTTGAGAGACTCTTCCAAGTCAGTGTCAGATTCAGGGTATCTTCCCCGAATCCTTCCTAACTTGTAATAGTAAATAAGGATTCCATACTTTAAGTAATCACCCTGAACTCGTTCCCGCTGAAAAATTCTAAAATCTTCTTTAATATCATCCAAATTCTTTCCACTCTTATAGTATTGGTCAATAAACTGGTAACACATTTCTATGTTATCAGGAGTAATCTCCTTAAGCCAAAAAGGCTTGGCTAGTTCTTCGATATCTAGAGACATTATGAGATAATTATACTACTAATATGTATTATATATATTTTCAATTTTTATTACCTATAATCAGCTCCTAATATAATAACTTCTAAACGTAATGAAAGTAAATATGTTTTGAAACTTTCCATATGAAATCTATGAGATTCTAAATCTGTTGTTCTAAATGGATAAGTACTTTCATCAAAAACTACTACTCTAGTAATACGTAATCTATCAAGTATAGGTCTAATTGGTAGTCTTCTAATATCGATTGTTGTAGCACCAAGTGAATGTGGTGCTTCTAAAACAATACCAAAAGAATTAATTGTGGCAGTAAATGGTGTCAAAGTACTTGTCACAGTATCTTGTAATTGTTCTATTAGTCTATCATTAATTTCAATACTTTGAGTAAGTGGATTCATATGACTTATCGCTCCTGCTGGAATCTGCCATACACAATCTATTTGTCTACTTAATAATGCTGAAGCAAAACTACTTAGATGACCTGTATAATTAAGAAATAATATATTATTCAAATCACCTAGAGAATCCAAATGTAATAACATATTTCTAGTAAATTGATCATCACGTGTTATTGTTTGTCCATATCTACCTTTAGGTACAATTTCATCATTTATAGGTATTCCAGTTAGTTCAATAAAATTTGTTGTACCCCATCTTCTATTTTTAGGTACTAAATGTGCTCTAATTTCACCAATTGTGTATTTGTGTTGACATCTATATCTAATTCCCCCAACCTCTCGTACACATTCATTTTGTATACTTTGTAATGATTCAGCACTACCATCATTTATAACTGTTAAAACTTGTTGTGGAATTGTTAATTCTTGAACCTGTTGTTCTAAAGTTGAACTTCTTGGTCTATCCATCGTTAGTTCATCCATTTCACTTCTTGGTTCATCCATTTCACTTCTTGGTTCATCCATTTCACTTCTTGGTTCAACCGAATAAACATGAGAATTACCCATAATTCTTATATTACGATGTGTAGGATGAGGAGTTTGAGATACTTCATTAACCGAAACATTTCTGTTGTTTAAATCTTTGTAAATATAAGTTTGAGAACCTCGTACACCAGTATAAATTATACCATATAAGCTACCAGCTCTAACCCAATCTTCTTCTGTAAAAACACCACCAACTTGTATTTTTTTTTAATTCCAAATATTTTTGTTTGTATTTGAGATATTTTTGATAATAACTCATTTTGAATATATATATAATAATAAAGATAAAAATTACCAAATTATTTGAAAATTTTATTATATATTTATATAATAATGAATAATTACAAAGAAAAATATCTTAAATACAAAGAAAAATATTTGAAATTAAAAAAAATCCAGGTTGGTGGAGTAACTCCTATTTTATATATTTATACAACAGGCATAGGTTATGGAATGACTCCAACAGGAGGTGATCCACAATTAGCAAATTTTTGGATAAGTGATTTAAGACAAAAAATATTAGATTTGATACCTAGAAATATAAATCGTATAGAGTTCAAACATCATGATATTTTAGTAGATTGTGGTTATATAACTCAAGCACAAACAGGTAATATTGTAACTAGATTAAATACATTATTATCTCTGAATGATATTCAAAGTGATCCAAGAGTTCAATCAAGTGAATTTACAAATAGACCATTAGATTTCGCAGAATTAACTGATCCAGAACACATAAATAATCATTTAGTGATAGACTTTGCTCATATTTTTACATATGATTTAAGGATTCAAAAGAGAGTTTATTATGAAGGTAATCCTTATAATATTTCATCAATTTATTTAGGTTTTTTAGGCGAAAATCAAGTAGATCGTGGATACAGTAATAGAAAAATAATAGATATGCAATTATTTGATTTTAATCCAGGTGATCCAGGTGATCCTGATAGTTATCGAGTAATAACTTGGATAGACAAATTGATTAGATTAGGATATGAGTTTTATACTAATTATCCTCAAAGTATATTTCCTCAATTAATTTCAAATTTTAGAATTTCAATGATACCAAGATGGAGACAAGCTCATGGTGGTTCAATTGCGGGTTTTGATGAAGTATTTGAAACAGTCCAAAATGTAAATAACTTTTTTGATTATCTAGTTTTTTTGATATTTATAGATATGATAGGACCAACTCAAATAAATCAAAGAATGTCTGAAATTTTTAATTATTTAATAAGATAATTTAAGTTTTTGAAAAATAATTTTTTAATAAATTAATTAAAAAATTTTAAATAAAAAGTTTTATATCAAACCAATATGTCTTAAAACTCTATTAGAAATACCAACACTACTTAGATCACTAGCGTTATAATTAGCGTCTTTAAGATTTTTAGGTGTGTATTTTAATGAAACAAGTTGATTTAAGTTGTAACCAATTGATTTTAATTCTAAAGCACTATAACCAGCATTTTTTAATTGTGTTCCTGTAAATTGAACACCATCTAATGTAGCACTACTCATTTCTTGAATAGTATAGCCACCTTGTTTAATTTCTCTCAGTGTGTAAGTACCCAATAATATCAATGGGTTAATATTTTTAGCTCTAAGTTCTTGAACAGTAAATTGCGCAGCCTTAATATTTTTAATTGTGTATCCTTTAGTAATAATTTCATCAACTTGATATGAAGAATTTTTAAGATCAATAGCTTTAAAACCAGCATTTTTAAGTTGAGGTACTGAGTATAATGTACTTTCAAATAATTGTCTGAAAGTATAATTAGCATTTTTCATTTGTTGAGGAGTGAAATTTTCAGAATTAAGATCAGTAACACCATATCCAGCTTTTAATATAGAATCTTTAGGCATATTAGCTTGTTTTAATTCAGATACATTAAATTGACCAGCCTTTAATTGTGTAGCATTATAACCTAAACCTATTAAAGTAGTTAAATTAAAATTAGCAGATCTCATATCAGAAACAAGATAACCTGCTTGTTTTAATTGTTGACCAGTATAATTATAAGTATTATGTAATAAATTAGCACTATAATTAGCATCTCTTAATTGGATAACACTATATCCACCTCCAATGATTTCACTATCATTATATCCTAATTGTTGTAAGGTATTAATATTGTATAATGATAATCTCATTTGTTCAGCTGTGTAACCACCAGATCTTAAATTATTGATATCAACACCATTATCAACTAAATTTTTAGGAGTGTATCCACCGTTTCTTAATTCACTAATTTGATATCCTCCAGTAATGATTTGTAAATCAGTAAATGCAGATTTTAATGCTTGAATACTAAAATGTGATTTGAGAGCTGCTAATCCATATCCAGCATTTTTGATTTGTAAAACATTATAATTTTGTGCAATTAAATCTTCTACAGAAGCAATAGGTTGAGATGCATTAGCGATTTCAGTACTTGAAAACCCAGCTTGTTCTAATTGAGCTGTTGAAAAATGAGATACAAGTTGTGAAATACTATAACCGGCATCTTTAAGATCTTGAGCACCAAAATTACCAGATACCAATTCTTGAATAGTAAATGATCCTGATAAGTTATTAGCTGTATATCCACCAGCTTTTAATTGTGCCACACTATATTCTGATTTAAGTTCACTAGCTGTGAAAAGAGCACCTTTAAGTTCAGAAACAGAAAAATATGATTTTAATACAGAAGGTGGGTAACCAGCAGCTAATATATCAGAATTCAAATAACCAACTTGTTGTAATTGACCAGGATTAAATGATTTAGTTAAAACCAAAGCAGGATAATTATTACCTTTAAAATTAGTTAATGTGAAACCTGCAGTTACCAAATCTGCTACAGAAATACCCGTTTTTTCTCTAGTTACTGGATTATAACCAGTCATTACTACTATTTCACTATCTTGATATCCTCCTTCTCTTAATTCTGCGACAGAATAAACAAATCCTAACACATTAACTCCTATATTAAAGCTTTTAAGTGTAGCAGCTGAATAACCAAAAGCTTTATAATCACCAGCTAATAAACCACCACCTTGAATAATTTGTGTGTCTGTATAACCTCCAGCTTTAATTTCTTGGATTGTAAATGCAGTTTTAAGTTTAGAAACACTAACATTAGCAGAAAATAAATCACTAGCTGAATAACCAGCAGCTCTTAAATCAGTTCCTGAATAATTTGGATTCATAAACACATCATTATCAGAATAACCTCCAAGTTTTAATTGTTGTATACTAAATCCACTAGCAATAAGTGATAAAGGTGTATTTGATGATTTAAATGTAGAAGCAGTATAACCAATAGCTTTGAATTCATCGACAGTAAATCCTGCCATTAATAAAGTACCATCTCCATAACCAGCAGCTTTAAGTTGAGAAAAACTAATAAAACCATAAAGTAGATTTGCTGAAAAACCAGCTGCAAAAAAGTCAGAAGCATTATAACCACCAATATTTATTAATTCTGATACTGTGTATGCTCCATTCATAATAATTTGAGAAGAAGTATATCCTGCAGCTTTTGCATCATCAATAGATACTGTAATTTCTAATCTTAAAGTATTAATATTATAGTTACTTAATCTAAAATCTGACAATGAATATCCACCAGCTAACATAGCAGAAAAACTAGCAATATTATTATTTTTTAAATCTAAAGGACTATAACCAGCTGCTCTAAAATCTGCAACACTAAATGCTGTGGCAATTTGAGCAAGTGAATAAGATGCTCCTAATAAAGTAGGTATGTTATATAATGCATTTTTATAATCAGACATACTATAACCAGAGTTAGTTGCTAATATTTGATTATCTTGATATCCACCTTCTTTTAATTGTTGAATACTAAATACTGTACGTAATGAATTAACTGAAAAATTATAATATTTAAAGTCAGAAGCTTGATAACCTCCATTTTTTATATCAGTAAAATCATAACCAGCCATAGCTAAATTTACAACTGTATAGTTTGCTGTTTTATAATTAGCGATAGAATACCCAGAATCTTTACTTAAGATTTGTGAATCAGTATAACCAACACCTTTAAGATCAGAAATTAGATAAGTAGGTGATAATCTTGATACTGCAAAATTAAAATTCTTAAAATCTGCTAAAGTAAAGCCTTCTGCTACTAAATCAGCAATAGGGTAATTTCCTGAAGCCAATACGTTTTTAATTTGGTTTTCAGGATATCCACCATTTTTTACTTCAGTAATTGTAAATCCTGATGTAACATTATTATAACTTGCACCTGCTAATCTTAAATCAGATACAGAATAACCTTGAAGTTTAGAAAGAGATGCAGGATAAAATTGTAAAACTGTATTAAGTGACCAATTACTTTGACCATTAACAATTTCAGAAATACTATATCCTTCTGATAAAAAAACAATTTTATCACTAATTGAACCATTTTTATATAAAATAATATCTGACAGACTATAACCAGTTTTTAATTGTAAAGCAGTATATCCACTTTTTATAATATTTGAATCATTGTTATAACCGCCATCTTTTAATTCTTGTATTGAAAAATATGAATAAACTGTACTTTCAGCCCAACTATTATTTTTAAAATCAGACGCATTAAATCCACTTTGTTTTAATTCAGAAATTGTAAAAGCATTTGACAATTGATTTAATTGATAACCTCCATTTTTTAATTCATCTATTGTAAATAATGTTTTTAATATACTTGATACTTGTATTAAACCTAATTTAAAATCTGAAGCAGTATAATTGGCATCTTTTATTTCTTGTAATGAGATACCATCCATAGATAATTGACTTACTGTAAAACCTCCAGCTTTTAATTCAGGAACTGTAAAACCTCCAGTTTTTAATTGATTAGCATTGGTGTAACCAGCATTTTTAAATTGAGTCAATGTAATACCAGCAGTTTTTAATTCTGAAATAGTATAAGTTGAATTCATAAGCATATCATTAATTGTATAACCAGCTAATAAAAGTTGAGAAATAGAAAATGATGCTTTAAGAGAAGCAATAGGAGCTCCTGTTAATTTAAAATCACTAGCTGTATAACCAGCCATAATTCTATCCATAAAAGTACTACCTAACAAATTTATATTATTATAATTTGCACCAGTCGATTTTGCATAAAAAATATTATTATGACGACTTGATATAGAATAAACATCTTTAATAGGTACACCTGAAACAGTATAGTCAACTGGATAATACTGATCAGTACTATAACCAGGAATTGCTTGAAAATCACCTAAACATTTATAGGAACCATCATTAAATAATAAACCAGTACGATTAGGATATAATTCAACCATACGAACACCAGTAGGCATTAAATTTCCAAATATAAAATTACCATTTGAATATTTCATTCTTGTTAAATAATTTTTTTGTGTGGTACTTCCATCACTAGATTGTCCTTTTAAGTTTCTACCACAATAATAAACTCCTGAAACAGGTAAAGTCATGTTACCACCATTATCTCCAACTACCAAACATGATGAAGAAAGACCAGCAGAAATAAAAGAAGTATTATATCCTAGATTTATAGTAGCACTAGATTTCATTCTAGTAGGTAAACTATCAGTAGTAGTACCATTACCTAATTGACCATAAGTGTTTGAACCACCTGCGAATACCATTCCAGAAGCAATAATAATTTCATGATCATCACCACAAGCAATCTGAGTAGCACCAATAACAAAAGTACCATCAGCCTTTTTGACTTGGGTTGGTAATAATACATTACCAGAAGCAGATTGTATTTTATATTTATCATTACCACAACCCCATAATCTAGCAGAAAAATGTTTATCTATCATTAACATCCAATCTTTACCAAGAGCAATTTTAGAAATATTTTCCATTTGACCAGTACCAGTTGAATCTTTAAGATAAGTTGCATATAAAAGATTACCTTCAGTAGTATTTTGACCAGTTCTACCATTAGCATTAGAACCACCAACGAGTACTTTACCATTGGCTAATAAGATAGCATAATAATCATCACTTGCTTCAACTTGTACTGCATTAGTGACATATTCAGTAGCACTAATTTTAATTTTAGAACCATTTGTTAATGTTAAAGATGGATCAGATGAACCTTGCCCTAAAAGACCTACGACACTATCACTAGAATTACCTTTATTAGAACCCATAACATATACACTACCATCATTTTTAAGAGCATAAAATGTATTTGAACCACCCATAGTAACTGTAACAATACCATTTAATCTATTACCATTTTCATCTTTAAAATATTGTGGTGTCATACCTCCAACAAGTAAAGCAGTACCATTTAATAATACCATAGGATTTGGTAGAGTCAAAGAACTAGAACCTAAAATATGTTGATAATTGTAAATTTGTGAATTAAAATATTTATTAACCATATTAGAATTATTAGATTCTAAAATCCAGTTACCACCTAATACAGCACTACCAGTATTATCAACTGATGTTTCAATACTAATTGATAAATCGGATTTTAATTTATTTATTATATAATTCCAATTTGAATCTGAACCAATACTACAACCCATTAAATCAAGATTAGACATACCTAAGGTTTTTAAGTGTTCTAACAAGTTAACATATTGAGACCATGAGTATAATTCTTTATCTAATGTTTCAACATCAATTAATTGTGATTGACCAAATGATTTAGCAAATTGATATGTTGGTTCATTATAATTTTCTTGTAATACACCTACACTTGTAATATTATTTAAACCTAAATTATTAATATTTTGTTTAATTGATTCTAATGTGTCTGATTCATAATCAATAATAACATATTTGGTTTTTGATAATTCAATACTATCAAGTATTAAATTAACATTTTTAAGTCTACTATCAATTAATAGCAGATTTAACAAATTCGGATCTTCCATTTTAATATTTAAATAGTATTATAATTTAAATTCAAAGTGGGTTGGATGTCCAACCAAAACCATATTTTAAATAATATAAAATAATTTATTTAAAAATTAAAAATTAAAAATTACATCAAACCAATGTGTCTTAAAACTCTGTTTGAGATACCAACACTACTTAGATCACTAGCATTATAATCAGCATCTTTAAGATTTTTAGGTGTATATTTTAATGAAACAAGTTGATTTAAATTATAACCAACAGATTTTAATTCTCCGGCACTATAACCTGCATTTTTCAATTGTATTCCAGTAAATTGAACACTATCTAATATAGCACTATTCATTTCTTGAATAGTGTAACCACCTTGTTTAATTTCTCTCAGTGTATAAGTACCCAATAATGTCAATGGGTTAATATTTTTAGCTCTAAGTTCTTGTACTGTAAATTGAGCAGCCTTAACATTTTTCATAGTGTATCCTTTGTTAATTATTTCATCAACTTGATATGAAGAATTTTTAAGATCAATAGCTTTAAAACCAACATTTTTAAGTTGAGGTACTGAGTATAATGTACTTTCTGATAATTGTCTAAAAGTATAATTAGCATTTTTCATTTGAACAAGCGTATAATTTTCAGAATTAAGATCAGTAACACTATAACCAGCTTTTAATATATGATCATATTTAAAATTAGCTTGTTTCAAATCAGTAATAGAATAATCAGCATTTCTAAGATCAGTAGCATTATAATTAGCAAGAACAAAATCATTAAATGTAAAAGATCCAAACTGTTTAATTTGAGCAGCAGAATAGTTACCTTGATTTTTAAGTGTTAAAATATCAAAACCAGCTTGAATAACTTGTTGTGGTGTTAATAAATAGTTATTATTTGTATCTTTGGCATTTTTAAGATCAGAAACACTGTACTGAGCATCTTTAAGATTAGATGTAGAATAGCCAGCACCAATTAAATCAATAAGATTATAAGATCCTAATTCTTTTAATTGAGAAGCAGAATATTCACCATCATTTTTAAGTGTAGATGCATCAAAACCAGCTTGAATAACTTGTTGTGTAGTGAAATAATTAACATTACTACCATTTTTAATATTTTTAAGTTCAGTAACACTATAATTAGCATTTTTAAGTTCACTAGCACTATAAGATATATCAGCTAATTGACTAAGTGTAAAAGAACCGTATTGTTTTAATTCTAAAGCAGAATAACCACCTAAATTTTTAAGTGTAGAAATATCAAATCCAACTTGAATAACTTGTTGTGGAGTAAAATAATTAACATTACTACCATTTTTAACATCTCTAAGTTCAGTAACACTGTAATTAGCATCTTTAAGTTGATTTATAGTATAAGTTGCATCAACTAATTGACTAAGTGTAAAAGAACCATATTGTTTTAATTGTAAAGCAGAATATTCACCATCATTTTTAAGTGTAGAAGCATCAAAACCAGCTTGAATAACTTGTTGTGGAGTAAAATAATTAACATTACTACCATTTTTAACATCTCTAAGTTCAGTAACACTGTAATTAGCATTTTTAAGTTGATTAGCACTATAAGATATATCAGCTAATTGACTGAGTGTAAAAGAACCATATTGTTTTAATTCTAAAGCAGAATAACCACCTAAATTTTTAAGTGTAGAAGCATCAAAACCAGCTTGAATAACTTGTTGTGGAGTAAAATAATTAACATTACTACCATTTTTAACATCTCTAAGTTCAGTAACACTGAAAGTGGCTTCTTTAAGTTCACCAGCGGTAAAACCAGCACCACTTAATTGTGTTAAAGTATGAAAAGCAGCTTTTAATTGTGTAGCAGTATATCCCATTAACTTTAGATCAGCAGTAGTATAACCAGATGTTGTTAATTCAGTAAGAGAAATAGGTAAAACACTACGACTTGATATAGAACTAGCATTTGTTATAGGAGTTCCTGAAACTGTGTAATCAACAGGATAAGTTTGATTAGATAAATATCCAGGAATACCTGCAAAATCACCAACCATTTTAATTGTTCCATCATTATATAAAATACCAGTACGATTAGGATATTGTTCAATCATTTTAACATTATCAACAGCCAAATCAGTAGAAGCATTAGATTTCATCTTAGTAAGAAAAGTTTGTTGAGTAGTATTACCAATACCCAATTCACCTTTTAAATTTCTACCACATGAATAAATACCAGCTGGTGATGCATTAGAATTACTAGGCATACTTTTAAGAAGTACAGCTGAAGATTGTAGACCAGCAGCAATACCAATAACATTTGTACCAAGATTGGTAGTTGAATTAATTTTCATTCTTGTTAATAAACTATTAGTGGTCGTACCATTACCTAATTGACCATAAGCATTAGAACCACCAGCAAATACTGTACCACCAGATAATATAAGTTGATGGTTATCACCACAAGCAATATCTAATACATTATTAATATAATTATTATCAGTCTTTCTTACAATAGTTGGTAATAATTTATCACCAGAAGCGGCACTTATTTTGCTTACGTCATTACCACAACCCCAAACATATTTATCTATTTTTAACATTAACATCCAATCAGAACCAAGAGCAATCTTTTTAACATCTATCATTTGTCCAGTATTAGTAGAATTTTTAACATAAGATGCAAAAGTTAAATACCCATTGCTTATTCCTTGACCAGTTCTACCATTAGCATTTGAACCACCAACAAGTACTTTATTATTTGATAATAAAATTGCATAAGAATCACCAGTAGCTTCTACTTGAATAGCATTTGTAACAGGTGTTGTACTATCAAGTTTAACTTTTACACCATTTGATGAATAATAAGATGGATCATCTGAACCTTGACCTAAAAGACCAACAGCATAACAACCATTAGTGCTATTAACATCTTGACTATTACCTTTACAAGAGTTGGAACCCATAGCATATACATAACCATTACTAGTGAGAGCATAGTATGTACCAGCTAAAGTTTTATTTGATGAAATAGATAAAGTAAGTTGACCACCTGTAAAACCAGCAGCAGCAATACCTGAATTAAACCATTTAAAACTTTGATAACCAACACCATTACCAAAGTTAGATTTTGGTCTAGTAAAGGTTGTACCATAATCTGATGAAACATAAATTCTAGCATAAATACCTGAACCAATACTATAGGCTTGATATTTACCATCTGGAGACATTGTACAAGCATTGATACCATTAACACCATCAATAGCAGGAAGTTCTATCCAATTAATACCACCATTAGTTGATCTATATACTATACCACCTGTAGTACCAACGAGAATATATTGACCATTTGAAGATATAGCTGCTTTTAAAAAATTTTGATTTGTTGTAAAATAAGCATTTTGGGTCCAACTTACACCATAATTTGATGATTGGTATACTCTACCACCCCAAACAGTAGCAATTTGATATTGACCAGTTGAAGATACTTTTACGCAAGTCCAATTACGACCAGATTCTGTTTGTGACCAAGTTTGACCATAGTTTGATGAATACCAAATCTGGGTACCATTACCAACAATAGTTTGATATTGACCAGATGATGATATTGAAATAGCTTTCCAAGTAGCATCAAGACCTAATGCTGTCCAAGTATTACCATAATCAACAGATCTATGAACATTACCAGCTTTTACCGCAGTTTGATATTGACCATCTGATGACATATCAATATCATTTAAATTATTAAAAGGTTTAGAAGCCCAACTTTTACCATAATCACTAGATACATAAGTGGCATTAATATTATTGCTACCAACTAATGAAATATATTTACCATTTGATGAAATAGCAACACCATACCATTCACAATATTGATATTGATAATACAAAGGTAAGCCAGCATTATTAACAAATGACCACGATTCACCGAATGTTGTTATTTCACCAGATCCTTCAACACCAGTTGGTATGGCAGGTCCACCACCAGCTACACTAATAATATTAGTTAAATTATTACCATTTTCATCTTTAAAATATATAGATTCTGAACCATTTTGAATTAAAGCTGTACCATTATTAAGTAAAATTGGTGTAGTATTAGTTACTGAACTAGAACCTAACACAAATTGATAATTGTAAATGTTAGAATTAAAATATTTATTTATCATATTTGAATTATTAGATTCTAAAATCCAGTTACCACCTAATTGAGAACTACCTGTATTATCTACTGATGATTCTATACCTATTGATAAATCTGTTTTTAATTTATTAATTACATAATTCCAATTTGAATCTGAACCAATACTACAACCCATTAAATCAAGATTAGACATACCTAAGGTTTTTAAATGTTGTAATAGACTAATGTATTGAGACCATGATGATAATTCTGGATCAACTGTAGTAACATCAACTAATACTGAATTACCAAATGATTTTACAAATTGATATGATGAATTATAATAATTTTCTTGAAATATACCAACATTGGATATATTTGTTAAACCTAAATTATTAATATTTTGTTTAATTGATTCTAATGTGTCTAATTCAAAATCAACAATAACATATTTGGTTTTTGATAATTCAATACTGTTAATTATAAATTGAATATCATTTACTCGATTGTCAATTAACAATAGATTTGTCAAATTTGTATTTTCCATTTTTTATATTTAATTAGTATTATAGTTTAAATTTAAAGTGGAGTGGAGGTCCAACCAAAACCATATTTTAAATAATATAAAATAATTTATTTAAAAATTAAAAATTAAAAATTACATCAAACCAATATGTCTTAAAACTCTATTAGAGATATCAACAGTACTAAGTTCTGAAGCATTATAACCAGCATCTTTAAGATTCTTTGGTGTATATTTTAATAACATTAGTTGATTTAAATCATAATCAACAGATTTTAATTCTAAAGCAGTGTAACCAGCATTTTTTAATTGGGAACCACTAAATTGAACACCATCTAATATGGTACTACTCATTTCTTGAATAGTATAGCCACCTTGTTTAATTTCTCTCAGTGTGTAAGTACCCAATAATGTCAATGGGTTAATATTTTTAGCTCTAAGTTCTTGAACAGTAAATTGCGCAGCCTTAACATTTTTAATAGTATATCCCTTCGTGATGATTTCATCAACTTGATAAGAAGCATTTTTAAGATCAATAGCCTTGTAACCAACACTTTTAAGTTGAGGTACTGAATATAATCCGCTTTCAAATAATTGTCTAAAAGTATAATTAGCATTTTTCATTTGAGTTGGTGTGAAATTTTCTAAGTGGAGATCGGTAACATTGTATCCTGCTTTTAATATTTCATAATTATTAAAAGCAATGCTTTTTAGATTTTGAATAGATAAACCAATATTACGAACATCGGAAGCATTATAACCGGCAGCTTTTATTTGGGAAGCATTATAATTTAAAGCTAATAAATCCTGAATACTTAGATTAGGACCTGTTGGACCAGTTGGACCAGTTGGACCAGTTGAACCATCAGGACCAGTAGGACCAGTTGAACCATCAGGACCAGTTGAACCATCAGGACCAGTAGGACCAGTTGATCCATTACTAGAAGATAATGCAGAAATTTGTTCAATTGTTAAACCAGCTTCTAATAATTGAGAAACACTATATCCAGCTGATACTATATCTAGTTCTGTATATTTTGCATATAATGGCATAATTGTGTTTGTATAAATGTTTGAGCCCATTACACCTACACTTACGTTTTGTCCAGAAGATGATATAGTAACTGAATACCAATTTTTAACATCTCCAACTTGTGTCCAAGTGTTACCATAGTCATATGATATGTATAAGTATGAATCTCCAGCACTTGTTGGTGCTGCTATTAATATCTGATATTGTCCTGAACCACTCATTGTTACACCCCTAATATATTTTCCAGCCAAACTTGTTATTACAGTCCATGTATTACCATAATCATTTGATATATGTATATTACCAGTATTATAAGATACAGCTGTTTGATATTGTCCTGATGTAGAAATTGATATACCACCCCATTGACCAGTTAATTTTATAGTCCAGTTGTCGCCATAATCAGTTGACACATATACATTACCACTACCTGTAGCCATTAAATATTGTCCTGACGAAGAAGTTGAAACTCTGTTCCAAGCAGATATGATACTAGTAGTTTGGATCCAATTTATACCATAATCTGATGATTTATAAACTTTATTATTTTGTAAAACAAATGTTTGATATTGACCTGTTCCACTTATTGATACTCCTACATAACTGGTTGAATTTTTAGTCCATGTGCCTACTGATGTCCATGTAATACCATAATCATTTGAAATGTATAAATAACCTCCAAGTGATGTTACAGCTTGATATTGACCTGATTCAGACATTGAAACTCTTGACCAATTTCTTGACATATCATCAATTTTAGCAGTCCATGTTTGACCATAATCATTTGATACATAAACATAATTTCCACCTGATACTGCAGTTTGATATTGTCCATTTAAAGATATTGCAATACCATTCCATAATTCATTTGGTCCAACTGGAGTAAATGTTTGTCCAAGAATAGGAGAAGTTGGTGGTGTATAAATCTGTGATGCTAAATAACCAGCTGTTCTTAATTGATAAGCAGAATAACCTGCATCTTTTAATTGAGCAATTGTATAACCTGCTGTTAATATTTCATTGTCTGAAAATAGTAATTCCTTTAATTTAGAAATTGTAAATAGTGAATGAAAGTCTGAAGCAGTATATCCTCCTGATATTAAATCTGATTCTGAATAACCTGTATATGATTTTATAATTGTGTTAGTATAAATATTGTCACTATTAGATGTAGAACTTACAGCACTTATATATTCTCCAGAAGATGATGATGATATTGTAACATCTTGCCATAATTTAATATCTCCAATTTGTGTCCATGTACTACCAAAATCATATGATATAAATAAGTACCCACCAGAACTATTTAATGTTTGATTGTGATTTGATGATACAATCTGATATTGTCCTGTTCCACTTATTGATATACCTGATATTAAATAATTTAATATGCTATTTATCACTGTCCATGTACTACCATAATTATTTGAAATAGCAATATAACCATTTTGTGATGCAACTGTTTGATATTTACCTGATGATGATACTGCAACACACATCCAATTATAATTTAGTATTGTCTGATTCCAAGAGTTACCAAAATTTGTAGATACATATATTCTACCTGAATCAGTCACAGCAGTTTGATATTGTCCTGATGAAGAAACTGAAACATCTGACCAAGTATTTGTAATACCAATTTGAGTCCATGAAACACCATAATTTGATGATTTATATATATTATTACTATCCACAATTGTTTGATATTCTCCAGATTCACTTATTGATACGCTTGCATAATATATGTTTGTTGTTACAATTAACCCTTGTATATGTGTCCATGTATTACCATAATCATTTGAAATGTATGCAAAATTAGCACCATCATTTGTTATTGCAATTTGGTATTGACCTGATGCAGACATTGAAACAGATTGCCAACGTCTTAAAGTAATGTTATCAATTACTTTAATATTCCATGTAACACCATAGTCATTTGATACATAAATAGTATTGATAGATGTTAAACCAGTTTGATATTGTCTAGTTGATGATATTGCTATACTTTTCCATGAAGTGCTTGGTCCAATTGGAGTAAAAGAACTTACATTATAGACTGGAGGTGTGTAAAGTCTTTCTGCTTGAAAACCAGCAGCTTTTAATTGAGGCAAACTATAGCCTGTTGCTTTTATTTGAGCAGCATTACTATCTGATGCCAATAAATCTTCAATAGTTATGTTATTCATTTATATAAAATTTAAACATATTAAAATTATTAAGTGGTGTAAACTTTCATCCAAAACCATATTTTTAATTAATTTTTAATTAAAAATTTTTAGTAAAAACAAATAAAAGGATTAATAATAAAATTATTGATTAAAAATAGGATTTAATACAGCAGCAGTAAATCCAACACCTAATAATTGATTATAATCAAATCCAGCATCTTTCAAATTTTGAGCAGTGTATTTAGCATTCTTTAAATCTAACAATTGGAAATGGGGTTTTAATTCTAAAGCAGAATAACCACCAGCCTTTAATAAGGTTAATGATACAAATGCAGTTACAACATCTTCAACTGGGTATACAGCTGATCTAATTTCAGCAACAGTAAATTTAGCATCTTTTAATTGTTGTACTGTAAATTCTGCTTCTGCTAAGTTGGCAGCTGTAAATTTAGCAGCTTTTAATAATGTAGCAGAAAATCCTTCACCTTTAAGAGCAGAAGCATCAAAACCACCAGCTTTAAGCTCAATAGCACTATATTTAGCAACAACTAAATCATTTAATGTAAAGTAATCTTTTAAGTCATTTACTGTATATTTAGCAGCTTTTAATAATGTGGCAGTAAATCCACCATCTTTTAATGTAGGCACATCAAATGGATTGACTAAAGCTTTTAATAAAATAGCAGTAAATCCAGCATCTCTTAATTGTCCAGCATTATATCCAACATCTTTTAATTCTTGTAAAGTGTATAATTTCTTGATATCAAGAGCACTTATACCAGCATCTTTGAAATTTTGTAATGTATAACCACCTAATTTGATAAGAGCTGTTGTGTAACCTCCAGCCTTAACAATATCAGCAGTAATTCCTTTAGCATAAAAGTCAGCAGCTAAAAATGGAGCTGATCTTAATTGTGATGCACTATAACCTCCATCCCATAATTCACTGAAAGTAAAACCAGTAACTTTCATAATTTTAGCTGAAACATTAGCACTTAAGAAATCACTTGCTCCGAATAAACCATCATTTTTAAGTTGTAAAGGTGTGTATTTAATTAAAAGAAGTTGAGCTAATGAATAACCAACTGATCTTAAATCACCAGCATTAAAACCAGCAAGTTTAAGTTGAACACCAGTAAATCCAACATTATTTAATCTAGCATCGCTCATTTCTTGAATGGTATATCCACCTTGTTTAATTGAAGGTAATAAGTAACCACCACTTAGTACTAATAATGGATTAACATTAATAGCTTTTAGTTGAGATACAGTTAATCCAGTAGCTTTAATTTCTTTCATCGAATAACCAGCATCTAATACTACTTCAGCATCTGTATATCCTGCAGTTCTGAGATCTTTAGCTAAAAATCCTGCAGATTTTACTTGTGCAGCTGTAAATAATTCGTCTTTTAAGTTTTTAGCAGTAAATCCAGCTTTTTTCAAATCAATCATAGTATATAAATTATTTTGAATTAAAGAAACAGCAGTATAACCTACATTTTTCATTTGCATTGCTGTATAACCAGCAGCTTTAAGATCTTGTGCAGAGTAACCAGCTCTTAATATAACATCTGTTGAGAATTTCGCGGATTTTAAGTCTGAAATAAAGAATCCACCAATTCTTAATTGAATAGCAGTGTAACCTAAAGCAACTAATTGAGTAAAGGTAAATCCAGCAGGACGCATTTCACCTACTGTATAACCAGCAGCTTTAAGTGTTAATCCAGCATAACCGAAAGTATCAATTAATTCTCTAGCCAAGAATCCAGCATCTCTTAATTCTGAATTAGTATAACCACCTTGTTTAATTTCAGTTAATGAATAACCACCATTCTTTAATTCAGTTGATGTAAATTTACCTTGTGTTCTTAAGAAAGAAGCAGATTTATTAAATGGTTCAGCTTTAAATTCATCAGCTGTATAACCATTAATACCATTATTACGAAGTTCTTCAGTTGTATAACTATTAATAACTTCAGATAATTGATATCCACCTAGTTTAATATTTGTCATAGTGTAATTACCAGAATCTGTTAATTTCTTAGCAGTATAATTTTCTAATCTTAATTCGTTAGCAGAATAACCACCACCAAGTATTTCAGATTCAGTATAACCAAAATCAATAGATTTTAATTGACCAACTGAGAATAAAGATAATCTCATACTTGTAGCATCGTAACCACCAGATCTTAAAAGATTAGTAGCAATACCGTTATCAGCTAATTCCTTTGCAGTATAATTACCAAGTGTTCTTAAATCTGAAACATTATAACCTGAGTTGATAATATCGTTAATAGCATAGTTAACTGATTGTAAGTCAGTGATTTCAAATCCTCCATCGAATAAATTCTTAGCAGTATATTGAGCAGCCTTTAATGAATCAGCACCAAATTTAAATTTAAGATCACCTGCAGTATAATTAGCTTCTTTAAATTCACTTGGTAAATAGTTAAGAGCCAATATATCAGAATCGACATATCCTCCATCTCTTAAGTTTTTAGCTGAAAAATGAGGACGAAGATCAGAAGCAGTATAAATTGGACTTGAGCTTTCTGTTCTAAGTTTTAATACTGAATAACCAGATGTAATTATATCTGTTTGTAAATATAATGCTGCTTGTAACTTATCAACGGTATATAAACTATAAATATCTGAAGCATTAAAATTAGCAGATTTAAGATTTGAAGCAGTATATCCAACATCAGCTAAATCTGAAGCAATAGCATTACCTAAATATCTTAACTGATGAGCAGTATATAACTCTTCTTTTAATTGACTTAATGTATAACCAGCATTAATAATCTCAGAAGCTTGATAATGTGGTTTCAAATCAATTATGGCAAAATTATTTGAGTCATGAAGTTCTTTAGCAGTAAATTGTCCATTAAATAATTGTTGAGCATTATAACCTAGATCTAATATAACACTTCTATCAATACCGGCATCAGCTAAATTCTTTGGTGTAAAGTGTGGTTTAAGATCAGATGGTAAATAATAATCTTTGAGTACTAAAGCATCGTAACCAGCAGTAATAATTTGAAGTGGTGTATAACCAGCACCTTGTAAATCAGTTACACTGTAATTTGATAAGAATAAATCAGAAGCATCATAACCAACAGCTAATATATCACTATCATTAAATCCACCACCTGATAATTCATCAGGTGTAAAGAATGGTTTAAGTTCACTAATATCGTAACTACCAACTTGATTTAATGTTTCAACACTATAACCAGCATTAATAATATCTGTATCTAAATATCCTACACCTTGTAAATCAGTTACATCAAATCCAGCTGTAAAAAGATTTTCAGCAGTAAATAGAACATCTTTCAAATCTTGAGCATCAAATCCACCAATATTCTTTAATTGAGTAGCATTATAATTACCTTCTTCTTTTAATAAACCAGCAGAATAACCAGCAGTAATTATATCTGAATCAAGATATTGTGCTGATTGTAAATCGCTAATGTTATAATTAGCGTTATAAAGTTCTACAGCTGTATATGATACTGGTGCTCCTTTAAGTTTATCAGCAGTATAACCTGCAAGAGCAACTACACTTCTATCATAACCACCACTTAATAAATCAGCAGGTTCAAAGTTACCAATAAGAGATTGTGCTGAATAACCTGCAGTTCTTAACATACCAGCATCAAATAATCCATCTTGTTTAAGTACTACAATAGTATATCCTGCATTAGCTATTGTATTATTATCATATCCAGCATCTTGTAAATCTGATGGATCAAATTGTGTTATTAAATCTGAAGCAAGATAATTTTTATCAAAGAATTCTTGAGCATTATAACCTGCAGCTACAATATCAGGTGTCAAATATCCAGCTCCTTCTAAATCATCAATTGAAAAGTTTGCAGTAAATAAGTCTGAAGCCAAAAATCCACCAACATTCTTTAAATGTTCAGCTGTGTAACCTGCAGTCATTATTGATAAATCTGATAAATCAGTACTTCTTAAATCATAAGCTGAATAACCTGCTAAACGAAGTGTATTAGCATCTGTATAACCATTATCATATAATTGAGAAACTAAGTAGTTACCTTCTTCTTTAAGTTGTTTAGCAGTGTAACCTGCAGTAATAATTTGAACATCTGTTAATCCAACTATATCTTTGAGATTTGTAACTGAGTAACCAGCTATACGAAGATTAGAAAGATCAGTAAATCCATTACTATATAAAGCTGAAGCAGAAAAACCACCTAAATATAATTGTTGAATAGTATATCCAGCATTAATAATATCTGAATCTGATAAAGTGGTAGCATTCAATTGTCCAGCACTATAACCTGCATCTTTAAGTACAGAAATATCAGTAAAACCATTTGACACTAAAGCAGAAGCTGAAAAATTACCATCATATAATTGTTTAGCAGTATAGCCTGCATTTATAATATCTGAATCTGATAAAGTTGTACCATTTAATTGTTCAGCAGTGTAACCTGCATCTTTAAGTACAGAAATATCAGTAAAACCATTTGATACCAAAGCAGAAGCTTCAAATCCAGCATTTATAATATCTGAATCTGATAAAGTGGTTGTTAATAAATTTTCAACTGAATAACCTGCTAAACGAAGTACATTAGCATCAGTAAAACCATTTGATACTAAAGCAGTAGCTTCAAAACCACCATCATATAATTGTTCAGCAGTATAACCTGCATTTATAATATCTGTATCTGATAAAGTGGTAGCATTTAATTGTTCAGCAGTATAACCTGCTTCTTTAAGTACAGAAATATCAGTAAAACCGTTTGATACTAAAGCAGTAGCTTCAAATCCAGCATTTATAATATCTGAACTTGATAAAGTTGTTTGTAATAAATTTTCAATTGAATAACCAGCATCTGCAAGTACAGATGCATCAGTAAAACCATTTGATACTAAATCAGAAGCTGAGTAACCACCATCTTGATTTAAGACTTCGGCACTAAAACCTGCAGTAATAATCTGTTCAGGAGTTATTAAACTGTCACCATTAACATCTACTACATTTTGTAAAGCGGTTACTGAGAAATTAGCTGAATATAGATCGGTAGCATCGTAACCAGCATTAAATAATGTTGTAGCACTAACATCAGGAATATTTTGTTTAAGTTGTAAAGCTGAATAACCACCTTCATTATTTAATAATTCTGGAGTGTAACCAGCTGTAATAATTTGTGAGTCTGTTAATAAACTTACACCATTTGTATCCTTGATATTTTGAAGTTGTGTAATTGAATAATTAGCGGAATAAAGGTCTGAAGCATCATAACCACCTTCTACTAATTGATTTAATGTGACACTAGTATTATTTGATGTTATTTGAGTGACTGTATAACCACCGTCTGTGTTTAATTCTTGAACACTGAAACCAGCATTGATAATTTCAGATTCTGATAATAAACTGACACCATTAATATCTTTAACATTTTGTAAATCTGTTACTGAGAAATCAGCAGCATAAAGATCTGAAGCATCATAACCAGCATTAAATAATGTGGTAGCACTAATATTAGGAATAAATTGTGTTAATTGAGAAGCTTCATAACCACCTTCACTATTTAATAAATCAGCAGTGTAACCAGCAGTAATAATTTGTTGAGGAGTTAATAAACTTACACCATTTGTATCCTTGATATTTTGAAGTTGTGTAATTGAATAATTAGCAGAATAAAGATCTGAAGCATCATAACCACCTTCTACTAATTGATTTAATGTTATACTAGTATTATTTTGGGTTATTTGAGATACTGAATAGCCACCATCTGTGTTTAATTCTTGAACACTAAAACCAGCATTTATAATATCTGATTCTGATAATAAACTGACATTATTTGTATCTTTAACATTTTGTAAATCTGTTACAGAGAAATTAGCTGAATAAAGTTCACTAGCATCATAACCAGCATTAAATAATGTTGTAGCATTAATATCAGGAATATTTTGTTTAAGTTGTAAAGCTGAATAACCACCTTCACTATTTAATAATTCAGGAGTGTAACCAGCTGTAATAATTTGTGCACTAGTTAATAAACTAACACCATTAGCATCTTTAATATTTTGAAGTTGTGTAATTGAATAATTAGCAGAATAAAGATCTGAAGCATCATAACCACCTTCTACTAATTGATTTAATGTGACACTAGTATTATTTGATGTTATTTGAGTGACTGTATAACCACCTTCGTCATTTAATTCTTGAATACTGTAACCAGCATTGATAATTTGTGAGTCTGTTAACAAACTGACATTATTTGTATCTTTAATATTTTGAAGTTGTGTGATTGAATAACCGGCAGAATAAAGTTGTAATACAGTATATCCAGCATTATATAAATCAGTAGCACTATAATTAATATTATAAAGTTCTAGAGCAGAATAACCAGATGAAATAATAGCACTCTTTGGGAATATAGAACCGTCAATTGAAGAAACTGCAGAATCTAAATCTGCTGCAGAATAACCTTTATAAACACTTGTAGTAGTAGTTGTTGTCGTAATAGCATTAGTGTAAATTTGACCATCTGGTGCTACTGCAGTGATATGATCTCCTAAAGATGACATATCAATACCTAACCATATTTTTTGTATACCAACTTGGGTCCAACTATTACCAAAATCATATGATATATATAAATAATTACCAGATGGTTGTTGCATTGTTCCATTTACACTTAACATTTGATATTGTCCTGTTTCACTTATACATATATCTGTTAGAGCTTTTCCAACTAAATTTGATACTATTACATTTGACCATGTACTACCATAATTATCTGATTTATATATTTCACCAAAATTACTAATAAGTGTTTGATATTGTCCTGTACTTGACATACTTACTTTACTAAAAATGGCAGATACATCAATTATAGTTGTCCAATTTTGACCATAGTCACTTGATACATGTATATATCCATTTGTTGATACATTTGGTTGTTCTATAGCTGTTATATATTGTCCTGAAGAAGAAATTGATACATTCCACCAGCCCTTTGCAGTATATTTTTGGTCCCATGTAACACCATAATCTGATGATACATATATTAATTTATTTGGTGCAACAATAACTTGGTATTGTCCTGAATATGATATTGATATTTTTGCAGGACCGTATGAAAAGAGAAATTGAGATGTCCATGTTACACCATAATCGTTTGATTTATAAATATATACATCACTATTTGACATCATTCCTATAGCAGATTGATATTGACCATTTCCAGATATTGAAACTGAAAACCAATTGGAGGGTGAATTATTAATTGTAAGAGTACTCCATGTAACACCATAATCATTTGAACTATGTATTGAAGGAGCAAATGTATAAGCAATTTGATATTGACCTGTCGAAGACATTGAAATAGCACCCCAACTATTTTGTGTTGCAACTGGGGTAAAGGTATTTCCTAAACTTGTATTGACAACAGATTGTGATGGATGAAGGTCAGAAACTTGGTAGTTTGCTTCTAATAATTGAGAAGCAGTATAACCAGCAGCAATAATATCCTCATCAGGGAAACCACCAGTTCTTAAATCTGATGCTGAAT
>JACCDO010665000.1_pt1 | contig 25379 bp, 17 predicted proteins | sample 7446101 | NCBI WGS metagenome assembly JACCDO01 (sample SAMN15323440, study PRJNA562643) | freshwater metagenome | isolation source: river surface water | place: USA:Blue River Watershed | collected 2017-08-16 | reverse complement strand
TATAAAGAAATTATTGGGGATATACAGAACTTAGAGCGGTCGTCATCGCACGCGCTGCGCAAGACGGACTCGGAGGTGGCGGAGCTAAAGGAGTTGACAACGTCGTACTACGACAAGATCCAGGTGTTAGAAGCCAACAATGCAGTGTTAGCTAACGAGCTTCAGGCTCTTAAGAGTCAGTTAGAAATGACGAGCAGCAACCACAGCAGTGAGAGGGCGGCGCATCGTAGTTATAAGGCGCAAGTAGAAGAGTTACTAGATATAATCAAGACACAAAAAATGGTGTTAGCTGAAGCATCGAAGCGCGAAGAAGAAGGAGTTCATGCACGCAACGAACTCAACAAGTTCATCACTGAAATGAATAGCAATTTTGAAGAAATGATGACTCATCTCAAGGCAAACTTGCTCGTGAACCACGAGAAGGTGGCAGTTGCCGAGCAGAAGATGATAGAGATGAGTCAGTCGTTTGCACTGCGGAATATTAAGGTATTAAATGACGACACGGTTGTGATAAAAGGCGACGTGAGTGGACAGCCAAGCGACTCTTATCCTACTGACTGGTTCGAGGATTTAGGTCTTACTATCCACAAGTTGCACGAGTTGATAAGTAGCTATGACAGTCATTATTGTGGTAATAGTGGCGGCACTTTCCGCAACGTGTTTCCGCATCGGCAGTTGAAGCCTCTGCAGGCGATTGTACAAGAGTTCACCGCTATACTGCGGCATTTACAGGACCACGTAGTAAAGAAACCTATTATAATTTCTTCTACTCCAAGTAAAGAGACCAGATGTGTGTATGTCAGTGAGAGTAACCCGAGACCAGCTGACCTGCCCGTCGAGCGATCCCCCGATCCCGTTGCAAGGTACCTTGATCGTGATGTAAGTATAGACGGGAATAAAACCTCGACATTTATCTCAATAGCCAGCTCAACATGTATGTAATAACTATAACTATCCACCGCCCGCTTCAGTTTACCAGTCACACCGCAGGTGTCGTGTCACAGCGAAGTAAATACAAAATAATTAAGAAATACAAATGACAACATGTACACTACCGCAGACTCTTCTGCAGATGGTCCAACAAAGTCTCCAGCCGCAGGAAGGACTCGGTCTTCTTACTCTCATTACTTTCGCGCAACTTGCTGTTACCTCCTTTCACCATCTCCGCTATCAACAGGCTTATAACCCTTTTAAAGTTTGGTTTGTACTTGCGATATTTGTTCGCGCACAGTATAATCCAACTCCTGTCGCTCGCGGGACCCATGAAACAGTATAGAAATGCAACAATTCTCTTGATTAATGCGTCTTGTGGCTTGGTGCTCAACATGTTGACGACGTGAGCAAGTGTTTGCCATCCATCCTCAACTGTGAATGACATGCTTAGAGGGTCGTTCTTTTCCAAGCCGTGCACTATCATCGTGGTGTAGAGTTCGATCAAGCGGGTTTCCTTGCAAGCTATCCGATATTCTGCTGCAACAATTGAGTTCGTAAAGTCTCCGCATAAGGAAGGGCAAGCCGAAAGCATCATCGCCTTGAACTGCGCCCTGAAGGGCTTGTCAGCGTCTCTACCTACCTCGCGGATGAAGTTGGCATACTTGAGTTCCGAGACAGGTTTTCCATCTTCTGTCAAGCTTTCAATTATGACAGCAGCAACTTTACACCGCAGATATACCACGCGTTGGATGTAACTGGCAGTGTTGCGTCGACAAAAACTTAGCTCTCTTACGTAGTTATCGCGCATTCTTACCGCTTGCTTGGCATCTACAAAATCACGTTGTGAGAATGTTTGCTTCAACGTGTTTTTGTTCAGAATACGGGAATTATCGCCGTCATAATCAGCTTCAAAATTCTCAAGTTCATTAGTTCCCACTCCCCTCGTCCGTTGGTACATGAGCAGGTTCCACTGGTAGGGCTTGATGCCATCAAACGTGAAAGCGGGGAATGCCGGAGTATCCCGCTGCAGGCGAGCCAACACATCTTGCACTGCGTCAGACGATGGGAACTTCTCTTTTGCCTCTTGAAACAGTGCGTCATCGGGCCATTGCTGTCTCAACGATTTACCAGCGAAAAGTAAAAACTTATGCACTGCAGTGTCCGTTACTTCCGGCTTATATGCCGCATCTAGCACGGCTTTTAGCCAGCGATAGCCGTCCTTGACATTGTATAGCTCCTCGACTGAGCTGGTGTACGCCGTCGTGCACAACAGCGCAAAGAGTCCAACAATTTTTTCATTATCTCGTTTCTCCTCAACGCAACCTTTCACCAGCTTCTTCACCTCTACATCGGTATTGTCAACCATTATATTATGTATGAGTAAGTAGCACACCTTTAGCTGCATGTCGCTGCAATCGCTACTTTCTAGCTGCGCCAAGACTTTCTTCACAACATTTAACACGAACCATTTCAATGCTCGAGTGTACACATCATATGGTCCTTGGTCGCCGAGCTCCTTATACAGCGACACATAGTCGCGCAGCTCCATTAGCTTCCTAACTACCTTCTTCACGCCGTCAACAAGCTTGGCGTCCTCAGTGATTGACGACACGGAGAACACCTGCGGGATCCCTTCTAGTATTTGCATACAAATGTTTTTATCCTTAAAGTCATTGAAATTCTGTGTGCTTTCCCACTCTTCCCAGTGCTTCATACCCGGCAGCTTGTTGGCCATCGCTGTGTACTCTTCCAACGCGGCGTCGATTCTATTGATCACATCTTCCAAGTGACTGATATACCTCAGTGTTTCCTCTTTCTTGGAAGCTAGACTCATGTATTGGTCCCGCATAAATAGTACCTCTTGCTTGTTGTTAACCAAGGAATCTTTGTAGTTTGGACTCTCGCGGTTGGACAAATCTTGCATCCACTTGTTCTCCATGGCCCCCCTGAGCTCCCGCAACTGCTGTATCTCGGCAAGCCGTTGCCCTATCTTTCTATCCTTTTGCTCGTAGGTTTTATCTGTAATTTGGGCATAAAATTCATTGCTTTTCAAGTCATTGTACCTCTCTTCATACTCATCCTCGCTGTCAAGCGCGAAAAGCATCAGTGAGTAGTTGTGAGTATTCAACGAAGGCCGCGACACCTGGTTCAACTTGTCATGTAAACGTGTCAACTCATGCATTAACTCATAGCGCTTTCTCTGCTGCCCTTGATTATACTCCATGTCGCAGTCGGCGATCTGGTCGAGACACTTGTCTCTTATCTTGTCCACCTTTTCCTCATAAACTGTCATCTTGTAGTGTTCGTCGTTGGGATCAATCTCTAATCGCTCATGTAAATCCCGATAAACGAGTCTTCCGTTATTTAAACGAGTAAAGTTGTTTGTATTTCGTTGCCAACAATCGTAATACTTCTGCTTGCGACTCTCATACTCTCCATTGTTGCCTCCTGCGGCAACACCTACACCCGCAGGCTCGTCTACTACGACGAGTACCACGTCATTTTGCTGGAGTTCAACAGTCAGTCCACCCATTAGCTCCTTGTTCTTGACATAGAATGTGAACTTCTTGCCGAGATACTGCTCCAGCTTCTGCACTTCATTAATAAGTCTTTCCTTTAGTGTTTCAACGTATAATTTTCTTGGTATATTTTGCACCGCCTGCACTCTTTCATCGTAAGAGTTGGTTTTAGTTATGTATAAGACAACACGAATTGCCAGTCCTTCCTCTGCAAACTGTGCATCATTGTTCAAATTTCTTTTAGGGTCTACATCCCCTCCATCATTAGGTGTCTCCGATGTAGTATCATTGGTATAAGTAATAGGAGTTGCATTGATACCAGGATATTGAGTATATGGTGTAGTACTAACAGCAGTGTTGACCACACTGCAAACTATCGACGAATCGAGATCATAACACAAACCATCCGCAGCTGTTACTCGGTTATTATCCCATTCGCCAACATAGGTTTTCCCATTAATCATCAATGTTCCATGACCTTTCTTCACACCATTATTCCACATACCCTCATAGTGACCAATCTTACCGTTTATAACTACTTCAACTTTAGCATAAACAGACATATCTTCAAGTAAGCGACGTACTTCATTATATGGTTTAAAAGGTGAAATATTGCTATTACTCTTTTGCTTTGTCTTTTTCTTACCCCATAAACGGTTAATAATATTAACATTATCAACACGTTGTAGTAGTCCAATTATAAAATCATTTTGTAGGAATAATGATAAACTCGCAATGATTGCACTTACTACCACTAAAAACAATAAAAAGTTTTCTTCGATAGCCATAACCTGCGCCATGTAGTCCCAATAATACGCAAGAGTTAATCCTGCAATAAAGACAATGATGGTGGAGCTATCTGGCGACATTCTACCAATATGAGCCTCTTCCGATACCCCACAATCAAAGTCAGCGTCACACTCCCACTTACAACCGATTACTAATGATAGCTTTTCAATTTTATTTACCGAGGGATTTGGATGATGCTTTGATCTAAGAGATTTAAAATATACGACATAATTAATAATAGATATGTTGCACTAGATATGTTACACCGTAACTTACTAATAGTAATTATATGGTAAGACTTACTCAACAAATTCGTATAACTAAGTTATGAAAATTATGGGAAGGTAAGGTCTATGAGATTAAAGTTGGATACAAATCTATTCCTATGTTTACATACAAATAAGTAAAACATGTGCAAAATATGAACTAGTGCTTGTAAACAGACTAACTCGAGGACCGGTTTTTGAAACCCTACCCAAAGGTTAGTGGTCCTTGACTTGTGGATAAGGAAAAAAGTCAAACTAAAACCAATAAAAATGGCAGAGAAGAAGGAGAGGTTGATGTCTAAGAAGCGCAAGTTTATTGCCGATGGTGTGTTCTACTCCGAGTTGAACGAGTTATTCTCTCGTCAATTAGCTGAGGATGGATATGCTGGATTAGAAGTTAGAGTAACACCACAAAAGACTGAAATTATTATTAAAGCAACAAGAACACAAGATGTTATTGGTGAACAAGGTAGAAGAATTAACGAGCTAACAGCTGTTATACAGAAGAGATTCAACTTTGATTCAAATTCAATTGCTTTATATGCTGAACGTGTTAACAACCGTGGTTTATGCGCTCAAACACAAGCTGAATCATTAAAATATAAATTATTACAAGGATTAGCTGTTCGTCGTGCTTGTTACTCTGTATTACGTTTCGTAATGGAAGCTGGTGCTAAAGGTGCTGAAGTATCAGTATCTGGTAAAGTTAGAGGTCAACGTGCTAAAAGTCAAAAATTCGGTGATGGATATATGATTAAAACTGGTCACGCATATGAAGAATATGTTGATACTGCAGTTCGTCACGTTATGATGAGACAAGGTATTCTTGGTGTTAAAGTAGCAATTATGTTAAAGCATGATCCTACTGGTCAAAATGGTCCTAAAACATTATTATCTGATGTTATAACTATAATTGAACCTAAGGATGAATAGTTTATCAAGAATATATTTTTATCTTAAATTATTAGTTTCATGTATAAATTATGGATTGAGTAAATTGATTTATGTATCCTATTACAATGTAATTAATTATTTAGTATAAACAAAAAAATATTTCAAAATATACAGTTTATGTTGAGTAGTAGATCACTGCACTACTGTATCACCCATCATCATCGTTATCCGCATCGTCATGCTCTTCTTCATGCTCTTCTTCATGCTCATCGTCATGCTCATCATTATTGGGGGCATGTTTCACTGATGCATGTTTCGAGTTGCGTTTTTTTGTATTGACTGTCTCCAGCAATTCCTCATTTAATTTGTCTGCCATTAATGCATCAATAACTGAGTCGACATAAACCGAATGCGCTTTATGCTTTCGCGACTCCAAAGTACATTCTTTAATTCTGTCATCGGCTATAAAATGTTCAAGTGCGTCTGCGTAAGATAAACGTATTTTATCATTAGCCGATGGAATCTTAGTTTCATCACTTTCAATTTTCGTCAATAGATGAGACCGGAGAACCCCCAAAGGAATGGTTGGTCTCATTTCATCAGGATTAATCGCTTGTATGTCAGGTGTAGATTCACTTTGTGCATCATCAATTGATATTGATTTCACATTTTCTTCGGTTAAAATTTTTCCAGAAGCTTGTAGTAATTTTTTGGCTGATTGTTTCTTGCTCATTGCACGATCAATTTTCTTCACTTTTTGCCTTAATACTACGTTATCAGTGAAGACATAACTAATTGATTGTTCTAAAATGCCCTTAATATTTTCTTGTTCACGTAAAATTCGTGCCATAAATATAAAATAATCAGATAAATCAATTGGTAAATTTAACTTTTGTGGATCATGATCATTCAATATACTCTCTATTTTTGCATTAGAAATAATAGCCCCAGCAGCTCTTAAGGCAAGACCTAAGAATTTAGAATCCATTTTACCATCATTATCATCATCATAAAGATCGAACACTCTTTTGAACAGCCTGATTTGGTCTTCGCTGCAGCGAAAGCTGTAGTTCTTCGATGGCACAAACTTGTTCTTTTTCTTCACAATGCCCTTGGTGGCCATCGTTCTGATTGATGATATTGGACTATTTATTCTCTCATACAGTTAAGTTCCGAGGCCTTCCACCGGATTCTTTGTCAACGATTCGTTTACCGTAAAGTTTCTTGTAGAAATTGTTTCACATGTATACTACATTCTAGTCATTGTTTCGTTCGGATTCTAATAACTGTTACATTTAGATTCTAGTAAATTTTTTATTCAGATTGTACTAATATTCACCTATATTTACCATTATTATTCAGTTTAAAAGCATTAATTAACTTTTTTCTGATGTATATTAAGGGTTCTGGAACTTTCCTGCGGACCCTAAGAGTCAGTGAGTCACATCTCAAACAGGTCTTGAGTCAGAAAAAAAGAAAGAAATACCCAGCAGCATTAAAGAACATGCGGCAGAGTATATTGCGCTTTGCGCTATTGTTAGTAGCATGCCAATGCTGGCAGCTATACAGTTTTCGTCTTAATACTCGTATGACGATGAACACGCAAGATAATAAGTTGATGAAATCATTAAAAGGTATGCTAGTAAGTACGTTTGTTACTTCTGCATTACTTGGTTCAGATAGTTTAGTTAATGCAGCAGATTATGCTCCTGCTACACCACCACCAGCAGTAACACCAAGCATTGTGAAGCAAGCACCCAAGGCTGCACAACCAGGTATCCCAGAAAAATGGATTTATTCGAAATTTTTAGATGAAGTTGAAAAAGATAATGTTGAAAAGGTTACATTTTCACCTGATGGCAAACGAGCTGTTGGTGTTGATGATGATGGCGATAGATTTACTGTAGATATCCCAAATGATCCTAATTTATTATCATTTTTAGTACAACATAAAGTTGAAATTAATGTATCTCCTATTGGTGCTAATGGTGCTATAGGTGGAACTGATGCTGGTAATGCTGCATTACAATTACCAGAATCAGAACTAGATCGTTTAATACAAACTTTTGTAGTCCCTGGTATTGCTACCACTGGTATCTTCTTATTTCCAGCATATAAATTATTATTTCCTTCAAAAGAAGAAAGAGAAAAAACAAAAACACAAGGTAGAGGTGGTGCAGGACCAAGAAGTGCCCCTGGACCAAGAGGTGGTTTATTCGGTGGTGGTGGACCTCCAGGTAGAGGTGGCATGAGAGGACCTGGTGGTTTAGACCCTGAATCCTTCGCTAAGAGCAAAGCCAAAATTGATCTAACACCTGTTACCAACACCAACTTTGCAGATGTTGCTGGTTGTGACACCGCAAAAATTGAGTTAGAAGAAGTCGTAGATTTCTTAAAGAATCCTGATAGATACACTGAAATGGGTGCAAAAATTCCACGTGGTTGTTTATTGAATGGTCCACCAGGTACTGGTAAGACATTATTAGCTAGAGCTGTTGCTGGCGAGGCACAAGTTCCATTTATATCTGTGTCAGGCTCCGAATTCGTGCAAGTATTCGTAGGTGTTGGTGCAGCAAGAGTTAGAGATATGTTTCGTCAAGCAAGAGAGAATGCACCATGTATTATCTTCATTGATGAAATTGATGCAATCGGTCGTCAAAGAGGAAGTGGCGGCAGTAACGATGAAAGAGAACAAACTTTAAATCAATTGTTAGTTGAAATGGATGGTTTCGATGGCAATCCAGGTGTTATCACCATTGCTGCCACTAACCGCGCTGACATCCTCGACGAGGCGTTGACTCGAGCTGGTAGATTTGATCGTAAAATTGAAGTAACTTTACCAGATTTCAAAGGACGTTTTGATGTGTTGAAAGTTCACGCTAGAAACAAGCCGTTATCACCTGATGTTGACTTGGAACAGGTGGCTAGAAGAACACCCGGCTTATCTGGTGCATCATTAAAGAATTTGTTGAATGAAGCAGCTATCCATGCAGCTCGTGAAGACAAAGCCCAAATTGAATGGGATGATGTTGATTGGGCCATCGACCGTGTTACTGTCGGTATGGAAAGAACCAACAAAGATGCGATCGTTCAAGACATTGAGTTGGTTGCCTTCCACGAAGCAGGTCACGCTATCGTTGGTGGTTTGATGCCTGAGTACGATACCGTCACCAAAATATCTATTGTACCAAGAGTTTCAGGAGCTGGAGGTCTTACATTCTTCTCCCCATTAGAAGACCGTTTGGATAATGTTGTTACTTGGCATTATCTTGAGTCACAAATTGCCGTTGCATGGGGTGGTAGAGTTGCAGAAGAGCTTGTATTTGGACCAGGTAAAGTTACAACTGGTGCATCTGGTGATTTGCAACAAATTTTCCGTATAGCAAGAGCAATGGTTGGACAGCTAGGCATGTCCCGTCTTCCCCCATTATGCTATGACTTTGAGGGTCAAGGCGATGGTGATGTAGACTGGCCTTTGTCGGTTTGGTTAAAAGAACGTATCAACAGTGAAATTCTTAGAATTGTGTCTAACGGATATCATACCGCCAAGAAAATTCTTATGGAAAACGAGGATTTGTTGTGGGCATTAGCGCGCAGATTGGTCGAAGACGACCAAGTAAGTCAAGAAGAATTTCATTTTATGTTGTATGAATACAAGGCAAAGATGCATCCTTATTCGTTATACGGCGACACCAAGATCGACTTGATGCCATACCAAAACGATCCAGATGCTGTTGCTGATGACTTATTTGCTGTGATCCCAAAATTCTCCGAGTTAATGCCAAAGATAAGTGAGTTAAGTAATCCACAAGCAATTTCCAACTTGCCATCACTCAAGAAGAAATATGAAGAAGATGAACAAGCAGCACTTGAACGTATGCGTCGACCAAATCCTTTGTTGAATGAGGATTGGGGTAAGAGTAAGATGGAGGTAGTAGCTGAAGCCCTTAAAGTAAAGCAAGAAGAAGAAAGAAAAGTCAAATTAATGAAGGTTTTAGACCAATACTCGGAGGAAGACAAGATCAAGAAACAACTAAAAGCAGCGGAATACGCCAGAGAAGAAGCAATAAAAAAACTACTTGACGCAGGAATTCAATAAGTGTTAAACCATGTAAAATTAAGTAACGATGCTATATTAATTACAGTCTCAGTCGAGGACTCGCTTCTTCATGGGACATCCACCGTCACACGTGCCTAGTCCATGCCTATTCATGTCATATATTATATTCGTATTTACATTTCTTGGATTTATCTACTACACTTAACGAAGTGTTAACAAAATATTCGATCCTATCATCCTACCACATTCTATTGTAATGTTGAACTCGTGCAGGATAACCTGCACTAGGTGCAACTGATGGACCATGATTTTGAACTGGGGGTGGTTGAGGTTGTCTTGGTCTATATTGAACGGATGGTATTTGCGCATGAGCATAAGAGCCTGGCACAGCGTATGATGGTTGCTTGTACACAGGGGCAGGCTCATACACATGATATGGATTGTAAGGATTTTGAGGTACAACTGGGGCAGCAAGTTGCGAAGGAACAGGGATAGGAGCTAACGGGCGGCGACTGTAATATTCGGCCATGGCAGCTAATGCTGTTGGTACTTTCTCTTTATTCGCTACATTCATATTCACAGCTTCTTTAGCTACATAAACACGTGATGCTGAATCATCACGTGATGGATCAGTTGGTGGTGCAATATTTTCTGCACCATTGATCTCTTTTAGCAACGGTGCAGGTGGCATTGGCGGCTTCGCCTTTGCTTGTTTATCCTGTTCTGCAACTGTCCAAGCAGTTGGTGAGTTGGGACGAACGTCAGGGTAACAAGGTTTAGGTAGAGCATCACTTAGTTTGCGTAAATTTTGTGGCACTTTAATAGTTTCCATCAAACGCATCTTGGCTTCTCTAATATTATTCTCTTGTTTGGCAAATGTAACTCCTAAGAATTGAGTTTATGAGTGAGTGAGTGAGTGAGGTAGGACATGAGTGAGTGAATAGATACCTTCGTCGTCATATTGTAATTTAGACGCAAGATCAGGTGATTTCAATAAAGCCTCAGCAGATGGGCGCTCTCTTGGACTTAACTTCAACATCATTCCAATGACCTTGTGCAGCGCATCACTGTACTTTCTTGGAATTGGTTGGTAACGGCCACTTAACACAGCGCGTTTTAACTGTGGAAATGAGTCACCGATAAATGGTGGTCGTAATGCTGCAAGTTCATAGAACATGCAACCTAAGGACCAGATGTCTGAACTTGAGTCATAAGGACGATTGTTCCATATTTCAGGAGACATGTAGTATGGAGTACCAATTTGTGTTTGCAATTGTCCTGGAGGGTAGTAAAGTTAGAAAACAGTTACATTAGTAAGTTAATATGTGAGTATTACCTTTGGTTAATCGCTTAGAAACGTTCATATCACCAATTTTAACTGAACCGTCCTCACCCAAGAATGTGTTTGCGACCTTGAGATCACGGTGACAAATGTTCTTCTCGTGCAAATGTTGTAATGCTTTTAAGCATTGTACCAAATATCGCCATATAACATTTTCATCAATATATTGTCGACGTCTTTTGTATCTTTCAACTTTTTGGGCTAAATCACCACAGCCACAATATTCCATGACGATACATAGCTCTGTTTCATTTGATTCAAGAAATGATTCTAAAAAACCTACAATATTTTTATGTCTTATTGATGCCAAGAATCTAATCTCATTCAATGCATCAGCAATTTCCTTCTTGGACATTTTATTGATTTTAACTCTTTTTAATGCATATATCTTGTTGTCTGATTTGCGTAATACCTTGTAAACGGAGGCAAATGAGCCTTTACCGATTGTCTCCAACACCTTGAAATCCTTGAACGACATGGCTTGGGTTTTTGTTTTGTTATGGCGCAACTAGTATTGCGTCTCTTGTTAGGTCACTTGCTTAACGGCTGGTGACACTGATTCTTCGTCTTTTGTACTGCTGATGCTTTGCTATCGCACTACTTCGCTATTTCGCTGTCTGCGAAGTGTTGATATTTTTTTTACCGGCTATATGTACCGGTGAAACGTCACGAATTTTTTAAGTGTTAATATAATTCGCAGCGCAATAAAATAGACGCTTGGCTGCTAGTTGTTTCTTAATATTCAGTGAGAAGCAACGCTTTAATATATAATGGCTGTAAAACGGTAGGGCTGGCTATGCTCAGACATTATACCGCCTTAAGGCTCCCGTAAATCATCACGCGCTAATTACAGAGTTATTCATCGCAATTCATTAGTATTACTAAGCCTATTATTACTAATAAACTACTTTGTTTAATTGAAGCAGGGCCGCATGAATCGCTGATTTACAACCCATCTGCTAGTTCAGTATTTTCAAAGACACGAGAACAAGTTGGTTGCCAGTGTTTGCCAGTTTGTTGGACAGGATCAATGTCGTATTTCATCCAGGACTCGGAGGTCTCGCGTACATCTTTTCTCTTAGGACAATGTGATCCAGCATACCAAAGTATCTACACTGCTATTTGTAGTAATACGGAGGAAATAGTGAAATTAGCTACGTTAAAGGTTAGTAATACCCACAGATTCTCCCACTCATACACCTATTCATATGTCCACTCACTCAATTACTCGCCTATCTACGCACCTACTCACGTGTTCACCCTTTTCTAGATACGGCAAACTCATAAAGATATTAACCATTGGCGATATTTGACAGAATCAAATGACCATTTATTGTATTGCTACCAACTTCATTCTACTTGTTATCGCTTAGTCTTTGGAGGAATCCCATTAGCACCAAACACTAGTTTTCGTGATGATATTGAGAATAAATTAACATCCTTAAATGCTTATTTAGACCAATTATGTGTGATGTTATCTTGTGTCTATGCTGCTTCAAGCCACTTAAGAGTAATTAGTTCAGAGTTGCATTACATATCACAAATTTCATCATTTTTAGATCATTATAATAATAAAAAGGAAACTATTCATAATCATTTGAAAGTTGCAACAGAACTACTGTTTAAAGCAATAGAAATAAGTAAAGTAACGTTATACGACAACAGCACAAAGGTTAGGTTCTATAGGTCAATGACCCCAGGAAAGAGGGCGTTGCCGCTGCTAATCAATACATCTCCTGAGAAGGCGCCTTCCGGTGTTTCTAGTCCCAGAACGCCTATATCATCTCGTAGAAGTTCTTCATCAAATAATTTCGCCGCCTTAAACAGTGATGACATAAATCTAGTGGGACTCACTAGAAGTTTAGCTGAAGTTACAGATAAAATTAATAAAGCCCATGATGACCCTAGCTTGTACCCTTACTACAGCTGCGACGAAGATAAAGTAAATAGAGAAAGCCTGGTCAGACCGGCGCATTATGAACGGTATTGGCTGCTTTACATGGCTGGCTTTATGCTCGGATCGTACGGAATATACAAAACTAGAGAGCTTTATGTATCGGGTTACTTGAATGAGCAGCTAGTTAAAGCGGGAGAGCGATTCAGTTACATGTTGGAGCATGTCATGGACCCGATAATTGATTTCTTTAAAGATCTCTTCAAGACTAAACGTGGCGAAGACGTAGTATCCTTGTCAGATGTCATGAAAAGTAAGGAGGCATACTCCAGAATGATCAAAGAATTCGCCAAGACAAAGAAGGGATCAACAGTTATAACAGATTTCACGTCTAAATGGTTACCACAGCTTGGTTTAAGTAACGGTAGCCAGCTTGATGACGCACTCAAGGTCACAATCGACGACAGCACGGCCTGGGATGCATTGATGGCGTCGTACGAAAAGGACTTGCAGTCACCATTATCAGGAATATTATTCGGCACGCTGTCAACCTCGATGCTTTTGCAGATACAAAAGCTAAAATTGACTACTGAGGAGTTGATGTTACGAGTTTATAACATCATCGACTCTAACCAAGTAACCTTCGGCTTCTCTGCAGCTGCGCCGACCTTGTTAGTCCTTTTCTTGGCTGGACATTACACACCTATCGGCACCTATCTATACGCTTTCTTCAGTATATACAGATCCCTTAATAACAACGACTGCCTCAAGTTGCGCTTACTATTGTCGGAGGTGGAGCGGTCCCTGATGGACGTGCACACCACCGACATAAACTTCGAAAATGACGATGTTGTGGGAAATGCCAACTATAAGAATGCAATTGCGAGGGGCGCGTTGTGCTACAACATAATAAATTTCCATGATGAAGTTTGTAATATTTTCAAGAAATCTGGTTCCAAAGAAGAGTTCCAATCCATATACAAAGACATCCAGCTGCTGTTCGACTTGGACAGCACGGAAGAGAGCAACACGAATAAGTCCAGAATAACGGCGAGAATGAGACTGTCTTATGCTTGTCTGAAGGTGTGATAAGTGCATACTTGTACTTGTAATTACATTCAAATGGCAGGCATAAAGCTACCGGAAAAATCTACATTTAAGGCTACTTCTTCGGCTTGTTTGACGATGTCGGCGACGTGAACTGCTTTGTTCGCGGCGTCCTCCAAGTCATCAGTAACAATCATGCGAAATCCACTTGCTTCAATTAATTTTTTAGCTTCATCAACATTAGTACCTTTCAAACGAATGATGATTGGCTTCTTCATACCGATAGCTTGTGCGGCGTTGATGATGCCCATGGCAATCACGTCGCAACGCATGATACCACCAAAAATATTAACTAATATTGCTTTAACTTGCTTGTCGGCATTTAACAATTCAAAGGCTTTTTGTACTTGGCCTTCGCTTGCACCGCCACCAACATCTAAGAAATTAGCTGGATCGCCGCCTTTTAATTTCAAAATATCCATTGTAGCCATGGCAAGACCTGCTCCGTTGACCATGCATCCTACATTACCAGTTAAGCCAATATAATTGAGATCATACTTGGCTGCCTCTACTTCACGCGGATCTTCTTGGGAACGATCTCTGAATTTGAAGACAGCGGATTGACGGAATTCAGCGTTATCATCAAAGTTAATTTTTGCATCACAAACAACAACTCTTCCATCTGGGGTCTCAGCCATTGGATTCACTTCGACTAATGTGCAATCATGAGTACGGAACATTTGGTATAATTTTTCAACTACAGTTTTGCATTCTTTATGACCAGGTGAGCCAGGAATAAAGCCTAAGGAAGTAGCTAAAAAGGTTGATTCTTTATCTTGCACACCTTTAGTAATATCTATTGGTTGCTTAAAAATTAATTCTGGTGTTGCATGAGCTACATCCTCAATTGAAGTACCACCAGCAGGTGATGCAATAAAGATAGGCCCACCAGCAGCACGATCTAACATGATAGAAATATACATTTCTCTACGCATGTACATACGTTCAACTATCATAACTTTAGAGCATGGCATACCAGCTGCAGTAGTTTGCTTTGTAATTAAATTCTGACCAAGCATTTTTGATGCAAAGTTTTCAACATCACCAGGCTTACTGCATAGATGAACTCCACCTTTAAAGCCATTCGAAAAATGACCTAAACCTCTACCACCTGTTAGTACCATTGCTTTAATAACACAATCTTTTCCTTCACCAACAACTGTCTTATAAACATGAGAAGCTTCTTCAACACTTGTTGCCATACCACTCTTAGGCACTGGAATACCGAATGAGCGCATAATATCCATCGAAACCTAATAAAATAAGTACAAAAATAAATAAATAACAAAGATACCTATAAACGTTATAATTGTCGTATACTTACATATTCATGCACATTTAAGTTGCGAGTGGCGCCAACTCCAGCAAGTAGATGGCGCCCAGTAGGACGAAGGAGGCGGAGAGAGGTTTTAGAAGCGAGAAAATTCATTATTTTCGTCGTTTGAAGTTGGTGATTGTTAAGTCTTCAGTGCGATGAAGATCGAAGGGCCTGAAAACCTTCATTGAAAAGTAGAAGGGGAGAGCCAAGGAAGAAGGTGAAGAAAAAAGAGAATTAAGTTAAGTTGCAGAGACAAGAAATAAGAAGACAATAGGTGAAGAGTTACATCTGCTAGTTCAGAATTTTAAAATATTTTGAATACTAAAGGTTGCTTTTACTTGAACAATAGCAACAATCGGATTTGGAATAAGTCATTGCATTCGGTTTAAAGGGCTTCTCTCTTAACTCGGTTGCAATTCCTTGGGTCCAATTTCCAACCCGGCCTTCTTTCAATCAAAAAAGTTCGCTAGTTTACTTTACCTCCTTACTTGCTGAATAGTTGGAGTAGGATTGAAGCTTATTGCAAATTACAAGGAGAGACACCTCGTGATGTCATTGTTACAATCCATACGTCATCGCGTCTTTGGGACGGTGTATCAGTGTAAACGCCTTTCATCCACTGTCACAGTAGCTGCTAAAAGTAATAGGAAGGTCTGGAAAGAGATTGTTCCAGAAGTAAAGATAGTAGATTATTTAGATCGTTTACAACTTGGTTACTTGCCTAAGCGTTCTGAGAGGGTTGCATTAGCAAAGAAGTATGAAAACCTAGGAGAAGAAGATAAAACTATTCGTGGTGGTGGAGTTAAAGTAGTAAAAATTAAAAATGCAATTAAAAAAGCAAAAGCACCCTATCCATTCACTGAAATCGGTAAATTTGAGTGTAATGCGAAGTTAGAAACAGAAATACCTCAACCATTTGGTTATGATCCTAAAGAATTAAAAAAAATTGATGAAAAAAGTGATATTGTATTAAATAAACTATATAGTACACCCGAAATAGCTATTATAGGGCGATCAAATGTTGGCAAATCCACATTGTTGAACGAATTGTTGAATTTTAACTCTTCGTATATTCAGAAATGTGCTGTATCTGATCGACCAGGTGAGACGAAACAGTTGTCCTTTTATAGTATTGGTAGATATATTGAAGAGTCATTACCAAAGCATGTTAAGGTACTTTTACTTACTTAATTACTTATTTACCGATTGACTGACTGACTTGTGTATACATAGGCCCCACCTTCACTAATATTAGTTGATATGCCTGGTTACGGCTTTGCTTATTTATCCGACAATGACCAAGAAAGATGCTATTCTTTGTGTATGTCATACTTGTTAATGAGAGGAAGTCCACTGAAACGAGTAATGTTACTAGTGGATGCTCGCCATGGACTGAAGGCAAGCGACACGGCATTCTTCAAAGAATTGTCGTTACAATTAAATAATTTAAAAAATACTTCACCAACATCAAACGCCAATAAAATGTCATGGAAATTGCAAGTTGTTATCACTAAATGCGATTTGATTGAGCGCAAAGATTTAGCACGAAGATTGCAAGTATTGAAGGAAAACATGTTTGAACTACTTCCGTCATCAATAATTCATTCATCTTTGCCTGTGATGGCAGTATCCAGTAAAGAAAAGAAGGGAATCATTGAACTAACGAAAGAATTGGCGGGAATATCACATAAATCGAGAGGTCTAAAGCGAGCTTACAAAGGTGAAAGAATAGCCAAGAGAATGAGTGAAAATGGAACTACTAATGGTTTGAAGGTGAGTAATGATGATCCAACAGTAGCACCAATTAAAAAATTAAATAGAAAACAAAAGCGTTTATTGCGACAAGCAACAGAAAAGAAGGAGACAACACGAAACATCAAGAAATAAAGGAATTTTTTATTGTCATTATGTACATATGAACATTTCATGCTTTTCTTCCTCCAGTATCACAGATTTCTTCATGAACAACATCTATATTAACCTCTTCTTCCTCCTCTTCATCATCGTCCTCCTCTTCTTCCATTTTAGCACGCAAAGCTTGCAATAATTTAAATTCGTTATAATGAGAAGCTCTTTTATTCTTAAAATCTTCATTCTCTTGTTTCTTAGTAACTTCCTCACTTATATGAAATACATTCTCTGTTATATCAGGCTCTGGATTATCGTATTGGTTAACATCCGAGTCAACCGATTCTCTGTCACTTTCATATGCAAATGGAGTTGGAGGTTCGTCAATCTTTTGACGAGTCCCGCGTTCTTTATCGTGCTCTGCTATTACCTCTTCATCCCATTTAATACGTTTGGAATTGGTGTCTCGATCAGACATGATCTTCACTTATTGCACCAATGAATAACAAGTGAGTGATTTTACAGGTAGACTGAGTCAGCAATACTAAGTTAAAGCCTTGTACTTTGGGGCTGGTCGATCTCTCTCTTCTATATCTCCACACCATTTTCGAGCAAAAATTTCTGCGAAATTCAGGGACTAATTCAAAATTTTGAACCAATTTCCTCTAGGTGCTAGGATAAAGGTCGAGTAATTGATACTAATTGGTGTAAGAGAAGTCCTTCGAGCATGTCTTCATTTTCCAGCTTCCCCGTTACAAGCGATATTGCGGTGAATTTGGATGACATTTTCAGCGAAGATTGGGACAATGTGCTATTGCGCGCTAGAGAAAATAATGTCAACAGAATTATTCTCACTGGTGTCGACCTTGAGATATCAAAGAAGGCTATAAAGTTTTGTAGAGAATGGAATGCATCTGGTGCTCTTCCTCGTCTGTATTCTACGGTTGGTTTACACCCCACGAATACAAAAGAAGCTGATGAAACTGGTCTTAGTGTTGCGGATTACGAACAAAGGTTATTGGAAGTAGCCTTAGATGGTATGCAGGATAAAACGGTTGTATTCATAGGTGAGTGTGGATTAGATTATGATAGATTTAATTATGCAGACTTAGATACTCAGAAAAAATGGTTTCTCATGCATCTAAAGTTAAGTAAAGTGACGGGACTTCCTCTGTTTCTTCATGAAAGAAATACAAATAACTTTTTGCTTAATTGGATTAGCGAAAATGGCGGCATACCTAATGGCGCCGTAGTCCATTCGTTTACTGGAAATCTAGAGGATAGAGATAACACATTGGCATTACCTAATGTATACATCAGTATTAACGGTTGTAGTCTCCGCACAACGGAACAATGTGACGTTATTACAGGAATTCCGCTGGATAAAATACTGTTCGAGACTGACGCTCCTTGGTGCTCCATAAAGCAAAGCAGTCCATGCCACCAATACACCGAGAAACTATCATACAACATAGTAAAACGGAAAAAAGACTACTTTCCGAGAGAAGATACTATGATCAAAGACCGCAATGAACCCGTGATGGTCACTCAAGTATTGCGATGCTACGCATCACTAACTCAGACACCAATTGACGTTGTCGCAAGTTCTGCCGAAGAAAATATTCAAAAGTTACTAGGTAATTTTATGATATAACCCTGTAGTGCTCTGAGTAGCTCTCTAGTGCTGAGGAAAAGAAGATTATATGCTTGTACCATACTGTAGTGATCTAATTACATTTATTCATTCAAGGAAGAAAAGGACAACGCAGGGATTGGATTCTTTGAGGGCGTTTTGGCCTCTTCCGTTGCGTAGTTGCCGCTTTGCCGCACTGCATACGCTGCAAAACACAACAAATCTTCGAATCTAAGGTATGATTGAGCAAAATTCTGCCCATTCATTGCAATTTGGTAGGCCAAGTGGTCGTTGCGCTGTAACCACTCAATTTTATCTACTAAATCAGCTCCATCTCTACTAATCGGGACGTAGTGCACATACGGTTTCAACCTGTCGGAGAAATGATATCCGAATTCCCGATTACCGTCTTGCAGTAATATAACGGCGTTAGATTCTATCAAATACGAGGCCAGTCTCCCTGAGGTGGTCATGCCTTCCATGCCTAACGGAACAATAAGATATTTATAATTTGATGGTGAATAACTTTTTGCTTTCAAGTTCAACACAGGATACACGGAGTCGGCGTAACCAACTTCTTTAGAATATTTTTCAACGGATTTATCCTTATTTTCAACATATTTATGCACTTTATTTTCCATTATATTCGATTGATTATTTCTTGGATTCCAACCTCTTAGTGTTCCAACCGAGTAAACTGCGTACGCCTCGATTAGATCTGGACGCTGCGCGCCGATTTCAAACAACAGAGCTCGACAACTAATGTATGTGGCGTATAACGCAGCTTTTGGGACTCGCTTACTCCACTCGGCAAGTGTCGGTATCTTAATATATTTATTCTCTTCTATCCCTCTCTTGTAAACTTTGTAAGCATGATTCCATGTTTCTTGCCATGGCCAAGCAGTATCACCATACTTTGTTGATGAAGCATACGAGAAGTAAGGCATTGGCATTCTTATATTAAGCACGGGCCACTCATTGCCCATCACAAAGACGCTATTACCGATGTCACTTATATAACTGTTTATAAAATGAAACGGGCGGATATGATCCAAATGATCATTATAAAACTTTTTTAATTTGAGCAAACGGTTTGATAGCCATGGCCAGTCAAAATACAATGTGCCATTATAAATTCTTAACATCGTGGGCGTCTGAAATCCATTGATGTGCATACTATCCCAATAACCAATTTTATCTCTAAAATTATTAAGTATATACGTACCTTCTAAAATTTGTCTTCTTATTTCTGCACATGAATTAGGATCAACACCGCCAACTCTGCAACTTGTCTCCATCCAAGCGCAGAATATCTCTAAATTATATTGTGTTAATGGAATAAGTTTTAGTAAATGAAAATTTTCATTAAGAGGTTCTGCTTTCGCACATTGTAATATGTCTTTAAATGTCGAATAATTAACTTTATTGAGTGGATGAACTTGCCCATTCCAGCTACGTATATTCTCAAAAATTGGAGGAAAATGTTCATTTCCGTGCTTTAAAAGCGCTTTTAGTCTTCCTGAAGATACAATCTCATTGTTGTGAATTCTCTTCGGTTCTATGGCTATTTCTGTAGGATAATCAAAGAGATACTCGTCAAATGTATTAATAAACGGCAATGCCACAACAATGAACAGCAACCATGTTGGCATCGCAAATAGGACTGAATCATCCTTGATTTTCGGCGATATCGATACCGGTACCTACTTCGTACCGGTTAAAATTATGAAAAAGAATTAAAGTAACGAGAATAGTAGCGCGCGCTGCTACTCGTGGCTTAAGTTAAAGGCAATACCTTTTGATAGTTGCAATATTTATCAAACTCCAAGAACAATGAGCCGGAACCGGCACCAAATATGTCGGCAAGGCAAGGTCGACAACATTTTGATTGCCTATCTACTGTTACAACCTGTTCGGCAGAAAGAAGAGTGAGACGAAAGATAAAAAGTAGAGAAACACAAGAGGTATAGAGCTGCAATGGCCTCATCACTTACAGGCTTTATGTATCCATCAGGAACGCCAGGAAGTGATGTGAGCAATAAACAAGGTTTTTATCATCGATTAAATCCAGAACAACAGGAAACTCTAAATTTTATCGAATCCTACATGAGTGACAATCGCATTGATATGACTGCACTGGCGTTGTATTCATTGAGTCCTAAATTGACCCTATTAAGATATTTGAGAGCAAATAATTTTAATTTTGAAAAAACTATTGATCACATACACAGAAATATTAAATGGCGTAAAGAGCACAATGTTAACAAGTTGATGAGACTTGAACCAGATGAAATACTTGAATGTAATATCGATGAATTGATTAAATATTATCCCCATTGGCACTATGGATATGATAAGACATTGAGGCCAGTGTTATACAAAAATTATGCTAAATTTGATGTAACTCAAATTAAAACAGTAACTTCTATTGATGCAGTTGAAAAATACCATATTTGGGAGCAGGAAATATGCATGTAAGATATCTTCTTACCACTTATTCATTCATTCTTATTCATTATTTCCATAGGCGACTATGTTTGGACCAATCTAAGAAACACGGATTGATTATAGAGACATTAACGGCAGTAATTGATGTGAAAGATATGAAATTATCTCTTGTAACACGCGATTTCTTAAGTTTAATAAAAAGAATAGCCCAAATAGATCAGCAACAATATCCCGAAACCCTCGGGAAAATATTCATTATCAACACGCCATCGGCCTTCCCCTATGTGTGGAGAGTCGTGAAGCCGTTTCTAGACCCCGCAGTAGCCGCGAAGATATTCATATTAAGTAGTAAAAGCGAGTGGCAACCAGTTTTCCTGGATCAAATTGGTGAAGAAAATTTACCAATAAATTATGGTGGAAAAGTAGACGAACTTACTGATGCTGTTTACCCTTACGCCGAGGCCAAGAGCAAGTACTACCCGATGACTGGCTTCGATGATTGCGGGCTCAATATTGAGGACGAAAGTGTTGGTGAAGATGAAGAAACCGGCGGATTAACCGGTAATTTGGATCAACGGCTAGATTATTTGAATCAATTAGATATTACGAAAGGTAACGGAGTGCTGGGATTGCAGGAGAAATTCGACTATTTAAATACGAATAGAGCCGTTGAATCCTCGGAAGTAGAAAATTCTTGGAATCCATTCAGTCGGTTCGCTAATTTCTTACGTCATGGCACGTTGCAGGGCTTGAAGCAACTTATGTTCAACTCAATCATATTTAGTTTGCTCGTTTCTTTCATTGCGTTGCTAGTGTCTTCACTGTGCATCTCGTCGATCACCTGGACCACCGAGTTCGCGAAGGTGCAGCTCTGGGCAGGCATTGTTGTCTTGTTCCTAAGTGCGTTGATTATATTGATAAATTTAGCTGGGTTAGTTGGTTATTTTTCAGGAAATCGGCAAATTATGATCGTCTACGGCATGGCGCATGTGATGGCAACGGTAGTGTTCTTAGTGGTGGGCATCGCGTGTGTAGTGTACAAGACCATCCCTCAAGTGAACGGTATCAACAGCATCAACGCACTGCAGAAGTATGACTTAGCATTGAGTATCACGTCGATATTATTTGCGGTTTGCACGGTTATTCCTGCAATTGCCGCGTTCTCATTAAGTCGGCGAATGGGTTCATTGCGTGCTAGTAAAATATCAAATATTATGGAGTATCGCACCTTGGTGAAGGTAGTGGTGTCGATCCTGCTGATATGCGGCTTGGTTATGATCACCTACGCGACTATCAACGTCAAATTCTTGCACACGGTTGGTGTTAGCAGCGCATTTGACTCTATTTTTGGGCTTTTATACTCAGGTGTAACTATTTTACTAGCTAGTGCACTAGGTATATGGTGCAGCAATACTAATCACTTGAGTATACTTCGTGTATACTACCAAGCTGTGCTGCCTTGCACTATAGTTATATTATTGCTGGCTGCATCCCGCAGCTTTGGTACTTTTGGGTCACTATCCATCGATAAAGCCGAGAATATTCTGTCGCTCGTGCAGATCCAACTGCTAGTCACTGGAATATTCTGCTTATACGTGGCATTCTTTGAAGTTGTTGTGATTTATTCTATTAAGATTTTGCATGCAGAGGTTGAAAAGCGTAAAAATCACAGTGAATTAACAACAACATATGAAGAAATTCAAGATTTTTTATCCCTTCACGACATCGAGCAAGGGAACCTGCTGCACTCACGCACCATCAACAACCTGCTGAAGAATAAGCGCAGGATCAAGCCCAGCACGACCGACCGCCTTATAATTGGGTACTCACTACTGATGGGTCTGTTGTATGTGTACTGCGTAGGAACTATTACTGTTTTTTCAGCGTTCAGAAAATTATGGGCTAATAATTTTTACTACATAATCAACACAGTGATGGGATCGCGGCTCTTCGTGATTATGTCGTCTATTACCAGTATCGTGCTCGGTCCCTTGCTTTTCTTCTATGCGGGCTCAATTTATGTAAAAGCTTCGTATAGACACACACTTGGGATTGTTATATCAACCGTGCAGATATATCAGCAGCTGACTATAATCCTAATGTTTGCGCAAATGGGACTTGGTGAAAACCACAAGAACTACACATTGGCAGTTACATTCCTCTTTGTGTCGTCTATATTGCACTTTACTTTACCGGTTGTTATCCTCTTCAGAGACGGTGTAACGACCTCTCGATCCACTAACTTCAGCGATAGTTACGAGCTATACGGGGATAAATTGTTCCAGTATAAGTCAAACAAAGAGAGAAGAAAGCACTCTGTCGCCGGCTCTAGTGGAGGCAGTGACTCCGAAGTCAACACAACTAACTACACGGGAAGTGAGGTAAACTCGAGTATTACTAAACTATCTATTTTGTCACCGCGAGTAAGAGGGATTTCCCAGGATTCCTCAGGTAGAGAGAGACGTATATCCAACAATGACTCGCCTGCGGCGTACAGCAAAGTCGTCCAGAGGAAGTCGTTCATCTCAAAGAGTCCGTCGTTCAGCATATCAACGGATCCAAGTGTTAGTTCAGAGTTTCAAATTTAATATTTTTGTCTATAATGTTTGCTTAGGTATATACATCATCATTTCCTCGTTTTAGATACTCGTTTGGGCGCTCCTCCTTTGCTCTCGCCTCGGTCTTCATTCACACTATCAACCAACGCACTACTTGCACTGTTATCAACAGCATTCATCTTTTGTAGCATCAACTCTTTACGCTCAGCATCTTGAAGGTATCTAGATAAGAGGGAGTCCCGTTGTAGTCGCATGTTGTCTATCTCAACCTCCGGGAATTCGTTCTTTCTATCGCTGCTGATGCCATCATCACTAGGTAATACTTCGGGTTCTGGGCTTGGTGAACCGAATGAACTTTTTAAAAGTTCACCAAATTTAACCCAACAATCACGTGCTAATCCCAAATTAGTTACATATTGCGATATAGCATCACTGTTGCCGCTGCTGGATCCCAGCAATATCGACTCATAGTCGTCTTTACCGGCGGTGACGTATACAGGTTTATCGGGATTAATATCCAATCCCGGTTTAAGCTGTGAATGAAAACATATTGACTGACAATATCCTCGGAACAACTCTTTGGCGGCCATGTCAACGGAGGTAGTTGTGACGATTGTTGCGCCGTTATAGTGAGCAATGAAGCGTATTACTTGGCATATTAGTCGTCTTTCAACTGAACTTAGTGATTTTAATGCATCGTATTTATTTGCTACTATGAATAATGGTATTTCGCATGGTTTCACCCTATTTATGTCTCTGCTATCAGTGTAAGGGAGAGAAGATTGCTCTTTTAGTTGAGCCACTAAAGCAGGATTAATAACCTTTAATTCTGTTATCCTTTTCTGAACGACATCTCTGACTAAAGTTATCCATCGATTAAGAGATACAATTATATCCTGTGGTTTGCTCAAATCACAAATAACAACAATTGAACAATAATTCAGCGTTCGTTGAGTTATAGGTATTTCAAAAAGCTTTTGTTCAAGTATATCGCCACCTAACTCCCATATGTGAGATAGATTTTTACCTTTTTCCTTACTGTCATCCTTACCACCTTTGCGTCTTGCATAATTGTATTCTAACGCAAAAGTCGGCTTAGGATCCTTACTTGACGGCTTTAAAAATGACTGAATAAGCGTAGACTTACCACTACCACTGTCGCCGACAAAGAATGCAGTGCAGTCAGTGGCACTGGTTTCAACCTTGTCTTCCTCTTTCGCCTCTCGTCCATCTTTCTCAGACAATTTATTCGTCAAGTCATCTGCTTTTGACTCGGACATGATTGATAAAAACTATTCCAAAAGGAAATTCCTTCTTCCTGCAGAGGAAACTCTTAGGTATTTCTTTTGATTTCTTCACATCGATTTTCCGGCCTTTCAAATTTCAAACTTTTAGGTATCCACACCACTCCGGCGGCTCCAGAAGTGTGACCGACTTACTAAACAAGAGAGAAGAGATATAGATAGATAGATAGATAGATAGATAGAGAGAAATGACTATTAATATTAGGTACATAAAAAACAATTTAAAACGTTTCCGGGCAGTAGTCGAAGTCGTACGAGTCGTACACGTAGGGCAAATCGGCGTTGTTTGGATGCATGAAATCATAGAACTCTTGGTTCGTGTACGACTCCCCGTTTTTAAGGAAGCCAGAGTAAAACACTGTGTCGTCAGCGTTGTGGCCTGGACACACGTACTCATCGCCTAATGTGCAAGTAGGCAGAGTCAAGTCACTCGATGACTGCACCTTGGACCAGTCACAAATACCAT
>JACCDO011174272.1_pt1 | contig 25385 bp, 13 predicted proteins | sample 7446101 | NCBI WGS metagenome assembly JACCDO01 (sample SAMN15323440, study PRJNA562643) | freshwater metagenome | isolation source: river surface water | place: USA:Blue River Watershed | collected 2017-08-16 | reverse complement strand
CCATGAACTATCGGTAGGATGTGGGATTTGTAACTACTTTTGACAAATAGAGTGCAATATTAGGAAAATTTTGTGACAAAACGTCGGCGAGTAAATCTTTTGTGAAAATTTCGCTCTCGTAATGCCCGATGTCGCAAAGTACCAGCGCTCCTTCCGCATCAAAATATTCGTGATATTTGATGTCTGCCGTCACAAATGCATCTGCTCCAGCATTTTTGGCATCGCCCAAAAGAAAAATTCCAGCACCACCACAAAGGGCTACTTTTTCTATTTTTCTACCCGTCAGTGGGCTATGCTTGACGATAGTTAAGTTCATCCGCACTTTTAAGTAATCTAAAAATTCTTCCTCAGACATAGCCTCTCGTAGCATGCCAACCATTCCTGCACCCACTTCTTGATTTTCGTTTTCCAAGTTGCTCAAGTAATACGCCACCTCCTCGTAGGGATGGGCTGCTTTCAAGGCTGCGAGCACCTTGCCGGACAAATAGGAAGGAAGCACTACCTCGATGCGTAATTCGGGTTCCTCGTGCGAAAGTCCAGCGGAACCCAAAGTAGGATTGGCATTTTCAGAAGGGGTAAATCTCCCTAGCCCTTCACTGCTGAAAGAACAGTCCTTGTATTCCCCAATCTGCCCTGCACCTGCTTGGAACACTGCTGCAAGCACTTGCTCTTTGTTGGCAATGGGTACAAAAAACACCAAGTTGCTCAGCAACTGCTTCTTGGGTTGCAGGATGCGCGTCTTCTCCAAGCCCAAGCGATCCGCAATACGTTTGTTGACTCCGCCTGCAACATGGTCCAAGTTGGTGTGAATGGCGAAAATGGCCACATTTGCCTGAATGGCCTTGATCAGTGTGCGCTCCACATAATTCTTGCCCGTGATGCTTTTAAGGCCTTTGAAGACAATGGGATGGTGCGCCACAATGAGGTTGGCACCTTGCTGAATGGCCTCTTCCACCACCGCTTCTGTGCAGTCCAAGGTACAAATCACCCCGGTAAGTGGCCAGTTCCGATCTCCACAGATTAAGGTAGCATTGTCGTAGGACTCCTGGTAAGCTGGAGGAGCGAGCTGGTCAAGGAAGGAAAGTATATCCTGAATGCGGTATCCCATTTTTTTTGTTTATTTGAATTGATTATACGATTTGGTACCAAGACTGAAAGTAATGAGGTTTGAAGTTCAATTAAGTGAACTGTTGTCTGTTGACAGTCGTCTTTTGACGATTATCCGCAGTAATTCAAACGATTATTTAGCCACAGGAAAGATTGCGGATAATCATATTATTTGAACAAAAATAGCAATTCTATTCAATGCCTTGGTACGCCTACCTTCTCGCTCCGGCAGCATTTCTTTTTAAGGGGATTACTTCGGTACGAAATTTCCTGTTTGACCGAGGACTGCTGAAAAGTCAGAAATCGCCAATCCCCACGCTGGTCGTTGGGAATTTGTCGGTGGGCGGCACGGGAAAAACACCTTGGGTGGAATTTTTGGTACGCCAACTCCAGGATGAGGTAAAGCTTGGTACGCTGAGCCGTGGATATAGGCGCAACACTACTGGCTTCCGCCAAGTGCTGCCAACGAGTACCGCAGCCGAAGTGGGAGATGAACCCTTGCAACTTTACATCAATTTTAAAGGAGCGGTTCCTGTTTTTGTGGGGGAAGATCGGGTAGGGGCTACGCAAAAAATAAAGCAGCTCCGGCCAGATCTGCAACTCCTAATCTTGGATGATGCCTTTCAACACCGGAAATTGAGCCCTGATTTTCGGATTGTTTTGACTCCTTACGATTCACTATTCTCCAAAGACTACTTACTTCCCATGGGCAGATTACGGGAGTCTCGAGCTGGTGCCAAGCGTGCGGATGTGGTGGTGGTGACCAAGTGTCCATCCGAACTGAGTTTGGTAGAGAAAAATAGGTTGGCACAAAGCCTGTCTACTTACTTAAATCCAGATGCATTCCTCTTGTATTCTTCCACCAGCTATGGGAAGCCCTATCAGATTGCTGGTCCTGTGCAAACCGGCTTTACCGCGGTCATTGCGCTCGCAGGTCTGGCTGATAATGGACCATTTTTTGCCTATTGCCAGCAGCAATATACCGTAATGGATACCATTTCATACCCTGATCACTATGCCTATAAATCGGAGGATGCAGAGAAGATTTTAGAGATTCTTGGACAAGAAAAAGAGGGGCATGCTGTCCTGCTTACCACAGAAAAGGATGCAGTGAAACTTAAATCCCTTGCTGCGACCAAAATGTGGTCGAAAATTCCGATTTTTGTTCTGCCCATTCAGGTAGCGCTCGACCCAATTCAAGAGGCACAGCTGCTCCAAAGGATACGAAAAACCCTTCTTCACCCGTGATCAGGAAGCTCCTCAGTATTTCGGTGTTTACCTTACTTCTTGTAGCACAAGCTGCATTTGGACAGCGCCCTGTTCCTCGTCCAAACCAACCGGTAAATCCAGGTAATCCTGCTGCTGCTCGTACTGGGAAGCAGTTGGCGGATCCCAAGGCCGTTGAAGATCCAGAGGGTCGGCGTACCCTTTTGGACGATAGCACCAAACAGGTGTATGGTCCCAAAACTACGCTGTATTTTTACGAGCAGGCCATCAAGCGCAATAGTCTGGTCTTGTATGAGGTAGATACCCTGCTCAACAATTTTCACAACTATGACCCAGTGGCCAAGTCAGGCTGGAAGTATCAGGACCTGGGCAACATTGGTTCGGCTGCCAAACCAGTTTATTTTAGCCTTCCTGAACAAATCGGCTTGAGTTCAGGCTTCGATGCCTATGACCTCTATTTTAAGGATCCTTCCCAGCGCAAGTATTACGATAGCAAGTCGCCATTTACTGAAATGGCAGCATTTTTTGGGGGTGGACACCGGAATATGCTCGACTTATCCTTTGCGCGAAATGTAAATCCGCGCTGGAATGTTGGTTTTGATTTTTCCACGCAGCGGGTACGCAAAACCCTAAATCCTGCCAAGCGAGAGGACAACATGGTGGTGCAAAATGCCTACGCATTTCATACCAACTATCGCTCTGAAAACGGCAAGTATTGGCTGTTGGGTTCCTTTTCTCGAATGAAGCATGTGGTCAACGAGATTGGTGGAATCGTTCCTACATCGGTGGATCCTACCTCGCTCTACTTTACTTACGAGGACGCCAAAGTATGGCTGCAAAATTCACGTGCCCGTGAACTGAGGCAGGAATATCACTTATACCATGAGTTCAAGCTTGGTAATGGTCTACAGTTTTACCATGTGCTGGATCGAAAAAATCAAGCCTTAGTTTTTGAGTCCTTGCTCAGTGGTTCAGACGGTTTATTCTTCCCCAAGGAGCGCTTGATCGATCCCGACAGTACCCAAAACCGCAATGACTTTTCGGAATGGAAAAATGAGTTGGGGCTCAAGGGCACCTACAAAGGGTTTTATTACAATACGTACGCAAAGTTGCGGAATGGGAAGCGCTGGTCTCCGCAACTGGCGGATCCTACACGAACTTTCACTGAGGTGTACGTAGGTGGGGAGTTGATTGGTAAGCTTTCCGATACCTGGCAGCTGCAGGCGGATGGGGAGTACTTGCTGCCGGGCAATTTTCGATTGCATGGGCTATTTATATCCCCTTGGTTGGATGTGGACTACACCAAGGCCTTGTACAAACCGAGCTTGTTTCATCAGCAATACCGGGGCAATCACCGCGAGTGGAGCAATGATTTCAGAGATATAGGAGTAGACCAGATTAAGGGAACTGTGAAATTACCTTTGAAAAAAATCTTATTCCGTCCCAGTTTGACGCTTACTCGAATCAATAACTATGTGTTTTTAGGAACCGATATGACTGCGCAGCAGGCTGCAGGACAATCGTTTTTAGTAATGCCATCGTTAAAGACTACTATTCCTGTAGGAAAGAAATTTAAAATGGATTCCGAGCTGATTTTCACCAAGCGGAGCGGGGAGTCGGCAGATGTGCTTCGTATTCCTGAGTGGTACAACAATACGAGGTTCTATTTCGATGGGCCGCTTTTTGACGACAATGTATACGTACAAATGGGGGTCGATCTGCGCTTTCGCTCTTCTTTTTACGCGGATGCCTATCAGCCTTCCCTGCAGCAGTTTCACTTGCAAAATACCTTCGAAGTATTGGGCTATCCTGTTTTGGATCTATTCCTGGATTTCCGAATCAACCGAACTCGGGTCCTTTTCAAGTACAACCACCTGAATGCAGGTTTGATGGCCCAGGAAGGCTATTTTGTGACTCCAGACTATACCGGATACCGTTCGTTCTTGGATCTGGGGATTAGTTGGTACCTATTTGATTAATTTATTTAAAAGGAAACCAGAAAGTGTGATTTACGAAATACGAAGTACGACATTTATTTACCTAATGAATCTGTAGTCCTGAATGAATTTGAGAAATTAGGTTCCTTGGTTGGTGGGCTTCCAAGTTTGGGTTTTGGTGCTCTTTATCCCGTATTTCGTAACTCGTATTTCGCATTTTTCTTATACTAAAGTTGACTGTCTGAAAACCATTCAATCTATGTACCCTAACACCTGGGAAGAAAGCACCCGGCAAAAGATGTTGCATTTGAAGTTACCTACCGATCCACGTTGGGTGGGCATAGCGGAGATGAATTTGGAGGAAATTTTGGTAGACCATGCTTATTGTGAGCAAAAGGCTGCTTCCTCTTGCATCAGTTTGATCGTGCGCTTCAATGAGTTGGAAGAGTTGGTCGAAACACTCACACCTATCGTAGCGGAAGAGTGGGGACATTTTGAGCGGGTGATGGAGCAGTTGAAGAAGCGTGGGATGAAGTTTGGATTGCAGCGCAAAGACGAGTACGTGCTGCAGCTGCAGGGATTTTTGCGAAAGGGAGGGAGTCGAATAGATCAGTTGACCGAGCACCTTTTGATGAATGCCTTGATTGAAGCGCGCAGCTGCGAACGATTCAAATTGCTATCAAAGCACATTGCAGATGTGGAATTGCAGAAGTTTTACTACGAGTTGATGATTTCCGAGGCGGGACACTACGTCACCTTCATCGAGTTGGCCAAGGTCTACCAGGATCCAATCAAGGTGAACCGGAGATGGCAGGAATGGCTAGATTTTGAGGCCCAGGTGATGCGGGAGTTGGGGCTGAGAGGGGATAGAATGCATTGAATTAGTATCAGGTAACAAGACTACATTGTACCAAGTACAAAGTACCAGGTACCTGCCTATCGGCAGACAGGCCAAGCACTTCTTTATTCAACATTCAGCGTTGGACATTCGACATTAAGAAAGTAGCAAGTATCAAGTAGCAAGAGGCAAGAGACAAGAGCCAAGAGATTAGAGCCAAGAAGGAAGAGCCTTTTGCGCATAGATTTCTTTGCGTATCTGCGCCTTTGCGAGCGAAAAGAAGAAAAGAGAAAAGAGACAAGGGATTAGAGCCGAGAGCCAAGAAACAAGAGCCGTTTTGGCATAGATTTCTTTGCGCCTTCGCGTCTTTGCGCGCAAAAATAAAAATGCTAGAAAATGAGCCAAGTCTTTTGGCTCGCGCAATTATGAGTCTTTTGCCTTGTGGTTTAAAAAAAGTGGCAAAATTTCGTTCTCCTCAAAAAACCCAAGTAACTTGCAGGGAAATCTTTTTTTTACCTATACTTCAGAGAAAGAAGTAGTACCAACTAGTATTAGCTGTTCCAAAACGAACATTCCATGAATTTGATCGAAAATGTCCGGGAAGCCCTTACCTCGGTAAAGTTACACCTCCTCAGAACGGTGTTGACTGGGGCCATTATCGCCATCGGAATTTCTTCTCTGGTAGGCATGCTGACCGCGATTGACGGCATCAAGGCGCAGATTGCAGAAAGTTTTGCAGGTTTGGGAGCCAATTCCTTTGACATTCGAAACAGTGGATCCAATGGTGGCAGGGTGGTTCAGGAGGGGAAAACAGAAAAAACGTATCCGCCGATCACTTTTCGTGAGGCAGTAAGCTTCAAGGAAGATTATGCTGCTATCGGGATATCTACGGTTTTTACCACCGTTTCGGGCATTGCCGAAATCAAACGAGGATCCAAAAAAACCAATCCCAACATTCGCGTGCGTGGTGCTGATGAAAATTACCTTTCGATCAAAGCAATGAAATTGAATGAGGGACGCAATTTCACCCAGATGGAAGTTCGCTATGGCAACAGCGTGGCCATCATCGGGAAGGAACTCGAGGAAACTCTTTTTACAGGCGGTGAAGAAGCGCTGAACCAATCCATCACCATTTTTGGCAAGCCCTACACCATCATTGGAGTATTGGATAAGCAAGGGGGCGTAGGGCAGGATCAAGGAGCCGATCGGCAAATTTTAATTCCCATTGACAATGCTGCGAGACTAGATCTTCGAGGCACCTTCAACTACCGCATCACAGGCGTGGCTTCTGATCCCGGAAAGATAGATTACGAGATGGGGCAGGCAACAGGAATCATGCGCAAGATTCGTCAGGATCGCGTCGCCCAAGAAGATTCTTTTGAATTGGCCAAGAGTGAGTCCGTAGCAGAAAGCTTGGAAGAAGTGGCCGGCTACCTGCGCATTGGTGGCTTTGGCATTGGCTTTATCACCCTTCTGGGTGCTGCCATCGGATTGATGAATATCATGCTCGTATCGGTCACCGAGCGAACTCGTGAAATCGGCATTCGCAAGGCACTGGGAGCTACCCCACTTCAAATCCGTCAGCAGTTCTTAATGGAAGCAATCACCATCTGTGTGATTGGAGGAATTTTCGGGATGGTGTTTGGAATCTTGATTGGAAACGTCATCGCCAACTTTATTGGTCCAGGTGGGTTCTTGGTTCCTTGGCTTTGGATGCTTATTTCCTTTGTGATTTGTATCATCGTGGGCTTGCTTGCGGGTTATATTCCGGCCTTCAAGGCGAGTAAACTGGATCCCATCGAATCCTTGCGCTACGAATAAGCACTGCTTGATGGAGCTGATTATTTAAAGATCTTCAAATTTAAACCGGCTGAATCTAGTGGAATCAGCCGGTTTGTTTTTTTACTCGTTTCCGTCAACCAAAAGGAATGGCTCCCTTGTTCTCAATTTTCGCCGACCTCATAATTTTTGCTAGGATTCTCTGCTTTTTTTTGGATATTCATACCAATCAACTGTTTACCCAAAATCTTATGAAAAAGATCCTATCGTTAGCCATTCTTTTCTTTTTGTCAATTGCCAGTTTGTATGCGAGTACCCCAGCCCCAACACCAGGTACCTACACCCTCGTGATGGAGGGATTTGATTGGGGTCCTGCCGCCAGCAAGGTGGTGTTGCATCAGGCCCAGGTTGGAAAAGATACGAGTCCGTCAGACTTTGAGGTGTTTGTGACCCGTACTACTTCTTTGGGAGAAATTCCCGCAGCACAAGCTGCTGGCAAGCGAACTGTGGTCTACACCTATCCCTCCGATGAAAAGGGGAATCGCCTTGACAACGGATCCCATTTGACACTTGTTTTGGCAGTTAGTCCCGTAAATCCACTGGGTTCGGGAATTCAATACCTCCGCATGGGCAACCGTGCTTCCAACGTTTGGATTGACTATGGGGTGACGGTGATTCATGGCAAAACTGGGGCTACCTGGAATCAAGAAAAAGGCCGCGTACGCCCTGTAGTGGACGAGTTTGACTTGTCTGGAAAATTTACGCATCAAGGAACTACCTTGACTTACGGGGCTTTTTCACCGAAAAAACTAACAGCTAAGGCACCGCTGATCATTTGGCTTCATGGTGGAGGAGAGGGAGGAACCGATCCTACTATCGCGTTGATGGGCAATAAGGCTTTCAACTATGCTTCACCAGAGATTCAATCGCTCTTTGGTGAGGGTGCTTTTGTGCTGGCACCTCAGACGCCAACCTTCTGGATGAATGCCGGTGAAGGCATGACTCGCGGACAAACAAACGACATTTACAATGCAGTCGTATTTGCTTTGATTGAAGATTTTGTGGCCAAAAATCCACAAGTAGATCCTACTCGAATTTACGTAGGGGGCTGTTCCAATGGAGGCTACATGTCGCTCAAATTGATTTTAGAGCATCCAACTTACTTTGCGGCTGGCTACATCTCTGCGCTTGCGTACAACAATGAATTTATCAGTGACGCACAGGTACAATTGTTGAAGCAGGTACCGATCTGGTTTGTGCATTCCAAGGATGACATGACTACCAAGCCAGACGAAACAGTGGTGCCGCTTTACCACAGAATGAAGCAAGCGGGAGCTAAAAACGTGATTTTGTCCTACTACGACAACGTGACCGATGTAACGGGCTTTTTTGGGGGCAAAGATTTTCACTACAATGGCCACTGGTCTTGGGTGTATTCCCATGCGAATGTGGCCCGTACTGATTTCGATGGTTCCTCCGTTCTACTTAACGGCCGTCCCGTGACGATTATGGAGTGGACCGCTGCGCAAAAAAGGAAGAAGTAGTAGATAAGATTGAACGACTCCCGACCGTCCGCAATGGCGGACGAATCTAAAAACTAGTTACGCCCCTACGGTGCTTTTAATTCATAGTGCTGCCTTTACCCCCGGTTTCACTGGGGGTCATAGATGTTTCGATCCCGCAATTCTGCGGGACAGGTCCCTTCGGATCTGGAGGTGAAAACTAACTTTCTACAGAATTCATGGGAATAGTTGCCTTTTGTGTTACTAGGTTCGAATTTAAAAGGGTTACAAAAGGCCTCGAAGAGGCTTCACTACTATGACCCCGGGTGAAGCCCGGGGTAATTGGAAAGGATATGTCCCTGAGTCCCGAAGGTGGCGAAACAAAAAACATCATTAGTAGCGCCCCTGCAGGGCTTTTAATTCATAGTGCTGTCTTTACCCCCGGTTTCACCGGGGGTCATAAAAGTTAAGATCCTCCGGATCTTGATGACAATCGAATTTTTTCAACACCCCATAAAAATTGATAAGATAAAATTCTTGTCCAAATATTAAGTTAGGTCGACAAAAGCCCTGCAAGGGCTACCCAACTTTGATCCCGAGTGAAACCCGGAGATTGGGTAAAAATTTGTATGGAGTCCACCGCGGTGGACGACACTGTTCAACTTAAGTTTATCCTGAAGAACAAACTTATTTACGCACCTTTCGTATCAATTTCTAATTACCACTTTCTCTTTTTTTAACTACTATTTTTTAATTCTAACCCCATTTTTTCATGAGCTCTTATAGACATGTTTATTACCATCTGGTATTCCATACCAAATCCTCGAATCCAACTATAGTTAACAAGCATTGCGAATCCCTCTATGCTTTCATTTGGGGGATTGTGAAGAATAAAAACTCGAAACTATTACAAATCAATGGAACAGAAGATCACCTCCATTTACTACTAAACATTCATCCTAGCCATAGTGTAGCCGATATGGTCAAGGACATCAAAGTGTTTTCAAGTGTTTGGATCAAAAAATCTAATTTTTTTCCACAGTTTGCAGGATGGGCGGAGGGATACGGCTGTTTTACAGTTTCTTACAGAGAAAAAGACCAACTCATAGGATACATTAAAAAGCAAAAGGAACATCATAAAATACAGAGTTTTGAAGAAGAATTCAGAACAATACTTTCTGAACATCAAATCGAGATTGATGAGCGGTATTTTTTAAAGTAAGGATTACCTATTGGATAACTTAAATGTCTAGTTACGCCCCCGCAATCCTTCGGGGCAGGCTCCTTTGGGGCTTAAAACTCATTGTATATCCCTTACCCCCGGTTTCACCGGGGGTCATAAAAGTTTCAATCACGCAATTCTGCGGGACAGGTCCCTTCGGATCTAGCCTAAGATCAAGCCTTTTAAATTCACCAAAAAAATTACTAAATAGAATTCTTGTGTAAAGATTAAGTTAGGGGCAACAAAAGCCCTGTAAGGGCTTCACTACTATGACCCCGGGTGAAGCCCGGGGTAATTGGAAAGGATATGTCCCTGAGCCCCGAAGGTGGCGAAACTAAAAATTGACAGTACTATTTTTGTCTTTTTTTCACTTGTACTAGTAGTAAAATAGTGGATAAACGGGTTTTGTCAATCTAGTGTAATAAGTTCCTTTTTTCACTACTTTTTTCAAAACCTTGTGGCACTTTCCTGGGTTAAACTTTTAAAGCTTCATTCCTTTTTAATCGTCAAAAAGGAATTGCAACTCTTCTTTAATTTCTGATAAGAGTCATAGTTTTTATCAATCGAAAAAATAATTACATACACTTTTCTTTCCTTACCTTCGCATTCTATCTCGATAAACTAAATACATACTATGGATACACACGGAAAAAACGGAGGCGACATCGCAAAATGTCCTTTCCACAATGGCTCCATGGCTGCAGCAGCAGGCAAGGGCATGCAAAACCAGGATTGGTGGCCTAACCAACTGAAATTAAATATTTTGCGTCAGCATTCTACCCTTTCCAATCCCTTGGAAGAAGGGTTTGACTACGCCAAAGAATTTGAAAGCCTCAACCTCGCCGAGGTAAAAGCAGACATCGAAAAAGTATTGACTACCTCCCAAGATTGGTGGCCTGCAGATTACGGACACTATGGACCATTTATGGTGCGTATGTCTTGGCACGCAGCCGGTACCTACCGTGTACAGGACGGACGTGGTGGTGCAGGAACAGGTGCGCAGCGTTTTGCTCCGCTCAACTCCTGGCCAGACAATGCCAACTTAGACAAGGCACGTTTGCTCCTTTGGCCTATCAAACAAAAGTATGGACAGAAATTGTCTTGGGCAGATCTTTTGGTACTTACAGGCAACGTGGCCATGGAATCCATGGGTTTCAAGACCTTCGGATTTGGTGGTGGACGTCCAGATATTTGGGAGCCAGAGCAAGATATTTTCTGGGGTAATGAAAAGGAGTGGGTAGCCCACCGAAACCCCGAAGCACTTGCACATCCGCTAGGAGCTACAGAAATGGGTTTGATCTACGTCAACCCAGAAGGTCCAGACAAGGTAGCAGATCCACTTTTGGCAGCAAAAGCCATCCGCGAGACGTTTGGCCGTATGGCGATGAACGACGAAGAAACCGTTGCCTTGATTGCAGGGGGGCACACCTTCGGTAAAACGCACGGTGCAGCTGACCCTGGCAAATACGTGGGCCCTGAGCCTGCAGGTGCTGCCATCCATGAGATGAGCACCGGTTGGAACAGCACTTATGGCACAGGCCATGGTGCAGATACCATCACCTCCGGTTTGGAAGGTGCATGGACTACAACTCCGGCTAAGTGGGGACACGACTACTTTAAATTCCTATTTGAATACGAATGGAAATTGGCACACAGCCCTGCGGGTGCCCAGCAGTGGGAGGCAATCGATGCAGAAGCCATTATTCCAGATGCGCATATTCCTGGCAAGTTCCACAAGCCTTTCATGCTGACCACGGACTTGTCCATGCGATTTGATCCAGCCTACGAAAAGGTGTCACGTAAATTCTACGAGGATCCTGAATACTTTGCCGATGCCTTTGCACGTGCTTGGTTCAAATTGACCCACCGTGACATGGGACCTAAGGCCCGTTACAAGGGTCCTGAGGTACCTGCGGAAACCTTAATCTGGCAAGATCCGATCCCTGCAGTAAACCATCCTTTGGTAGATGCAGCGGATATTGCTTCCCTGAAAGCGACTATCCTTGCTTCTGGCTTGACGGTAGCTGAACTGGTTTCTACTGCTTGGGCTTCTGCATCCACGTTCCGTGGTTCGGACTTCCGTGGCGGTGCCAATGGTGCACGCGTACGTTTGGAGCCTCAGAAGAACTGGGAGGCCAACAATCCTGCACAGTTGAACAAGGTACTTTCTGTATTGGAAGGCATTCAATCGAAATTCAACGCAAGCGCAACAGGCGGAAAGAAAATTTCCCTTGCCGACTTGATCGTCTTGGCGGGTGTAGCAGCTATCGAAAAGGCAGCCAAAGATGCCGGACATGCGGTAGCAGTGCCATTTACCCCAGGTCGTATGGATGCATCCCAGGAAGAAACTGAAGTGGATTCCTTTGCTTGGTTGAAGCCTTGGGCAGATGGATTTAGAAACTACATGAGTGCCGATTGCCGAGTGAAGGCAGAAGAGGCATTAATTGACAAAGCGCAGTTGTTGACCCTTACTGCTCCTGAAATGACTGCCCTAGTAGGTGGCATGCGTGCCCTCGGTGCCAACTGGGATGGAGGTAAGCATGGGGTCTTCACACACAGACCTGGTCAATTGACCAACGACTTCTTCGTGAATGTCTTGGACATGGGTACTACCTGGAGAGCCACTTCCGATAAGGAAACGGTATTTGTAGGAAGCGACCGCAAGACAGGCGAACCCAAGTGGACGGGTACTCGTGCGGACTTGATCTTCGGTTCCAACTCTGAATTGAGAGCCTACGCAGAAGTGTACGCTTGCGAGGACGGCAAGCCCCGTTTCGTGAAGGACTTCGTAGCCGCTTGGAACAAGGTGATGAATCTAGATCGATTCGACCTAGCGAAATAAGAAAATGATAAGTTGAAGTAAAGAAAGCGGCTCTGAAAAGAGCCGTTTTTTTTGTTTAAAAATTTAGTGTTGTCAGCCACTGCGGACGAAACTAAATAGAAGTTACGCCCCTTCGGGGCTTAAAACTCACTATACTTCCTTCACCCCCGGCTTCACCGGGGGTCATAAAAGTTTCGATCCTTCGGATCTAACATTGAAAACAATATCCAAAATATGTTTCAACAGTTAACCTAGAAGCATTTTTAGGTTAAAATTTATTGGTGTTGCCAAAATGCCTCGAAGAGGCAGAACAATTATGACCCCCGGTGAAACCGGGGGTATATTGGTGCTTTAAGTTTCAAGAGCCCCGAAGGTGGCGATAGATAAAATCTTATAATTAGTGCGTATGTTAAATTGTTGAATCGCTTTTTTTCTTCCATTTCCAACCTTTTTCCCTAATTTCACTCTCGATCTCTAAACCTAATTTTTTGTGTCTACTCCTTTCGCACTTCTGAATGAGGAAACCTGGTTGCAGCCCTATACGGAGGTAATCCAGCGGCGCCATGACCGCTACCAAGCAGCGCTTCAGGCCATCACGGATTATGCCGGAAGTATCGTCGAGTTTGCGAGTAGCCACGAGTACTACGGCATTCAGGTAGACCCCATCCGCAAAGGCTGGACCTATCGGGAATGGGCTCCCCATGCTCAAGCTCTCTACCTTATTGGGGATTTTAACGGCTGGGACCGATCTTCCCATCCGCTACGCAAAAACACCCGAGGGGACTGGGAGATTTTTTTACCCCAAACCCAATATCAAGAGGCATTTGTTCACGGTAGCAAACTGAAGGTTCGAGTCATTGGAGCCAACAACAGCGACCTAGACCGCATTCCAGCCTACATTCGCCGTGTGGTGCAGGACGAGGAGACGAAGGATTTTGCCGGCCAACTCTGGTTTCCAGAAAAGCCATTTTCTTGGACAGATCAAAAATTTGCTTTAAAAAAATCCACCTCCATGCCACTCATCTACGAATGCCACGTGGGCATGGCGCAGGAAAAAGAGGGGGTAGGGACCTACCTTGAATTTGAAAAAAACATCCTCCCACGCATCCAGGCTGCGGGTTACACCGCCATTCAGTTGATGGCAGTGATGGAGCATCCGTATTACGGTTCCTTTGGCTACCACGTGTCCAACTTTTTTGCTCCCTCTTCTCGTTTTGGGACACCGGAGGAACTCAAATCTCTAATCAATGCAGCTCACCGCATGGGGATAGCCGTCATCATGGACTTGGTGCATTCCCATGCCGTAAAAAATATTAACGAGGGACTGAACGAGTTTGACGGCACCGAAGATGGCTACTTTCATGCCGGAGAGCGGGGCTACCATGTCGGTTGGGATTCCAAACTGTTCAACTACGGTAAGTGGGAGGTGCAACAGTTTCTGCTCTCCAGCATTCGCTATTGGATGGAGGAGTTTCACTTCGATGGCTTTCGCTTTGATGGGGCCACTTCCATGCTGTACCACCACCACGGATTGATCACTTTTGATAGCGCGGACCGCTACTTTGACGCCGGAGTGGACGAGGAGGCTTTGACGTACTTTCAGCTGGCCAATACGCTAATTCATGCGGTGAATCCGGATGCGATTTCAATCGCGGAAGAGGTGAGCGGGATGCCTGGTTTGAGTCGCCAGATCGAAGAAGGGGGGATTGGTTTCGATTTTCGATTGGCCATGGGGATTCCAGACTTTTGGATTCGCACACTCAAGCACAAGACCGATGAGCAGTGGGACCTCTTTGACTTATGGCACGAGCTGACCAATCGGCCTGCAAAAGAAAAGTCCATAGCCTACGCAGAGAGCCATGACCAGGCCTTGGTCGGGGACAAGAGCCTTGCCTTCTGGTTGATGGACAAGGAAATGTATTTTTCCATGTCCGTCTTGGAGCAAAATCTGGTCATCGACCGAGGAATTGCCTTACACAAGTTGATCCGCCTGCTCACGCTCACGCTGGGAGGGGAAGGGTATTTGAATTTTATTGGCAATGAATTTGGGCACCCCGAATGGGTGGATTTTCCCCGTGAGGGCAACGACTGGAGTTATCAGTATGCTCGCCGGCAATGGTCCTTGGTGGATGATCCGCTATTGCGGTACCGGCAGCTTTCCGCTTGGGACAAGGCCATGATCCAGTTGGTGACACAGCACCACTTGCTTTCGGCTGGTCCGGCCCAGCAATTGTACTTGGAGCCTACTAAAAAGGTGCTCGCCTACACCCGTGGCAACTTGATTTTTGTGTTTTCCCTTCATCCCACCGACTCCTACGAAGGTTTTGCGATTCCTGTGCTTAGCGCAGGCGATTATAAGGTGGTCTTGCATTCCGATGGGCCTGAATTTGGGGGCTTTAACCGCATCGATTCCAGCCTGAGCTATTCTACCCATGCGAATCAAGAGTTGTTGCTGTATCTACCGAGCCGGGTGGGGATGGTGTTGGGGAGGAGAGGGGTTAAAGGTTAAGTGTTAAAGGTTAAAAAATCATTTTTCTCGCAAAGCCGCATGAGGCGCAAAGGGTTTGATGGAATAGACAATTCGTGGTTTTTTGGGTTATAAATAAATATCTAGGTGAAAATGATCCTTATTTATCTTACATAAGTTTTTTGAAAAGCAGTTTCTTGGCTAGACCCGAAGGAGCCTGTCCCGCAGGATTGCGGGATCGAAACATATATGACCCCCGGTGAAACCGGGGGTAACTTTATACGGTATTTCTATAAGCCCTGAAGGGGCGTGACAAAAATAGTATCGCCCCTTCAGGGCTCTCAACAAAATTTGTTTTCTAACCACGGGTTTCACCCGCGGTCATAATTGTAAAACCCCTTTGGGGTTTTGTGAACATGATATAATAAGTAACCGATTAATCCTCAGTTGCCTTAGTTTCGGCCGCAGTTAGGTAAGGAGTTATTCTCGCAAAGCCGCATAAGACGCAAAGGGTTTGATAGAACTAGTCTACCTTTCGATTAAAACCATAAAAGCAGGATTTCTTTGCGTCTTGGCGCCTTTGCGAGACAAAAAAATTATTAAAGAGCTACCGAACGCAGCTGATAAACAGAAAATAATTCGAAATGTTCTAATCGTTTGAATAGATGTATAATCTGTGATTTTTTATTATTGCGCACCTCTGGAGCGCACCTTTATTATTGGAATTTTTTCTATTAACATATTGACCCCGCTGGGTCAAGCAGTTCTGGTTCGTTTATTCAAATCAGAAATCTCTAATTGCTCCAGAGGAGCATTATATTAATAGAATGTAGGATTGAATTACCAGGCGTGCTTCAGCGGAGCACTATAAAACTCTGCTAAATTTAACTACCAATGACAAACTCCGGCTCTTTCACCCCGACATTCCCTGTCTCCAAGATCTCATCCAAAGTCACTTGCTTCAGTTCGTTGATCAAGATGGGGTCGTATTTGGCGGCGACGCGGATGTAGTTTTCGGTGAACCCATGCATCATGCCATTCTCCACATCCTCCTCAAAAAGTACGGTAAAGGTCTCTCCCAGATTCTCCTCGTAAAATTTGCGACGCTTTTTCTCCGAAAGGATCCGCAGCATCTTGGACCGCTCATTTCGTTTTTTCATCGGCACCACGCCCTCCAGTTCCACTGCGCGGGTATTCGCGCGCTCCGAATAGGTAAATACATGGAGGTAGGAGATGTTCAGCTCGTTCAGGAAGTTGTAGGTCTCTAGGAAGAGCTCGTCTGTCTCCCCGGGGAATCCCACAATCACGTCCACGCCAATGCAGGCATGGGGGAGGAGGGTCTTGATTTTGCTTACCCGATCTTCGTACAATTCTCGAAGGTAGCGCCGGCCCATTTTCCGGAGGATAGTGTTCGATCCGGATTGGAGCGGGATATGGAAGTGAGGTACAAAGCGCTTGGATTGCGCGACAAATTCAATGATCTCGTTTGTAAGCAGGTTGGGCTCGATGGAAGAAATGCGGAAGCGCGCGATGCCTTCCACCTCGTCCAAGGCCATGACCAGATCTGCGAAGCGAGTTTCCCGCTTGCCATCTACAATCCCAAAGTCGCCGATATTCACCCCCGTGAGCACCACTTCCTTCACCTCCGTGCCCGCAATGTCACGAGCAGAGGCTAAGATGGAGTCTATGCTTGTGCTCCTGCTTTTTCCTCGAGCGAGGGGGATGGTGCAAAAGGCACAGCCGTAGTTGCAGCCGTCCTGCACCTTGAGGAAAGTTCGTGTGCGGTCGTGCAGCGAGTAGGAGGTCTCAAAGGTGTTTGCTGCCGCGATCTCGCTGGCTAGCACCTTGGTCTCTTGTTCCTTCGCGAATCCATCCAGCAACTCGAGTAATCGGAATTTTTCGGCAGCGCCGAGCACGGCATCTACCCCTTCAATCTCGGCGATTTCAGTGGGCTTCAGTTGGGCATAGCAACCGATAATCGCCACGTAAGAGTCTGGAGAGATCTTTTTAGCCTCTTTGACAAGCTTTTTACACTTCTTGTCTGCGTTGTCGGTCACCGAACAGGTGTTGATAATAAAAATGTCGGGATTCTCCTGAAAATCCACTTTCAGGAATCCCTTTTCCTCAAATTGCCGAGAAATGGTCGAAGTTTCGGAGAAATTCAACTTGCAACCCAAGGTGTAAAAGGCAACTTTTTTCACTGCGTAACGAAAAGGTTTTCTTTTGCAAAGCTAGGCAATCCCCTCGTTTTTGCAATTCTGTCAACTTGGGCTTTGAAAAACGTATTTTTTCAGATTTTTAGGTAAAAAAGAGGTTAAAAAATAAAAATTGTATAAAAATTTTGAAAAAAGGCCTTAAAAAAGACCCGATTTGTAAAATGAATCACAAAATTTCTATTTTTGTAGGGTAAAATTTATCTCACCAACCTTTTTCCTATGGCAACACTCAGACAAAGCGCTTTGGCGATGGTTCAGGCCAGACCACGAATCAACGTCACCCCACCTTCTTCTAAGATTTCAGACTTTTTTGGCTCCAATGTTTTTGGCACCCAACAAATGAAAGAAACCTTGGCCCCATCTGTATTCAAGAAAGTGATGGAAGCCATCGACAAGGGTAGCAAGATTGATCCAGCTACGGCTGAGGAGATTGCTTCTGCAGTGAAGACCTGGGCCATCGGGAAAGGTGTAACGCACTACACGCACTGGTTTCAGCCACTAACGGGAACTACAGCCGAGAAGCACGATTCCTTCTTCGACATGTATGCAGGGATGGAGAAATTCAAGGGTTCGGCACTCGTGCAACAGGAGCCAGATGCTTCTTCTTTCCCGAATGGGGGCATTCGCTCCACCTTTGAGGCGAGAGGCTATACCGCTTGGGATCCTTCTTCCCCGATATTTGTATTTGAAAAGACGCTTTGCATCCCCACCATTTTCGTGTCCTATACAGGTGAGGCATTGGATTACAAGACTCCACTTTTGAAGTCCATGGACTCCATCAACGAGGCAGCGGTGGCGATTTGCCAGCTGTTTGACCGCGATGTACGTAAGGTATCTCCTTCCTTGGGAATCGAGCAGGAGTATTTTGTAGTAGACAAGGCCTTGTATGCTGCTCGTCCTGACTTGGTGATGGCAGGACGCTCTGTTTTTGGACACACGCCAGCTAGAGGACAGCAGTTGGAAGACCATTACTTTGGTTCCATCCCTACTCGCGTAAAAGACTTTATGATGGACTTCGAGATTGAAGCCCACAAGTTAGGTATTCCAGTTTCTACCCGCCACAACGAGGTGGCTCCAGGGCAGTTTGAGGTAGCCCCCATTTTTGAAGAAATTAACAAGGCCGTAGACCACAATCAGCTCTTGATGGATGTGATGGACAAGGTGGCCGAAAAGCATGGTTTAAAAGTCCTGTTCCACGAGAAGCCTTTTGCAGGCGTCAACGGCAGTGGCAAGCACAACAACTGGTCTTTGATCACCGATACCGGAGTCAACTTGTTTCAGCCGAGCAATTCTGCTCGTGAAAACTTGCAATTCCTTACTTTCTTGGTAGCCACGGTAAAAGCGGTATACGATAACGCAGACTTGCTTCGAGCAAGCATAGCCTCCGCTTCCAACGACTTCCGTTTGGGTGCTAACGAAGCTCCTCCGGCGATTATGTCTGTGTTTTTGGGGGAGACCCTGTCCGAGCTATTGGATGAGTTGGAGAAAAATGGCAACGTGAAGATTGAGAAAGGTGATAATATGTACATGAAGCTGGGTATTTCCAAGATTCCTGAGATCATTCTAGACAACACCGATCGTAACCGTACTTCTCCTTTTGCCTTTACAGGAAACAAGTTTGAATTCCGCGCTGTGGGTTCCTCCGCCAACTGTGGTGGTCCGATGACTACGCTCAACGTGATTGTGGCCGAGGTACTTCGTGACCTGTACAAGGACATTGAGAAAGAGATGGAAGCAGGCAAGGAGAAGAAAATTGCGATTGTGGATGTTTTACGTAAGTACATCAAGGAATCCAAGAAGATTCGTTTTGAGGGAGATGGCTATTCCGAGGAGTGGGCGAAGGAAGCGCAGAAGCGTGGCTTGTCCAACTTCAAGTCTACCCCAGAAGCTTTGGATGTGTATACCAAGAAAAGCACCAAGCAGCTATTTGAGAAGCACAAGGTATTGAACCACGTGGAGGTGCATGCGCGCCACGAGATTGAGTTGGAGGCGTATATTAAGAAAGTACAGATTGAAAGCCGTGTGATGGGCGATTTGGCCTTAAATCACATCATTCCAACCGCGATTTTGTACCAGAACAAGTTGATCGAAAACGCAAATGGCTTGAAAGGCTTGGGTCTAGATCACAGCGCAGCGGTGGATAGCATCAAGGAGATCTCCAAGCACTTGGCCAGTTTGCAGAGCGATGTCAACGCGATGACCGAGGCACGCAAGCAATTGAATAAGGAAGATGACGTGACCAAGCGTGCGAAGGGCTACCAGTCCAAGGTGAAGGAAGCCTATTTCGACAAGATCCGCTATGCGGTCGACAAGCTCGAGTTGCTCGTGGACGACGAAAGTTGGCCTTTGGTGAAATACAGAGAGTTATTGTTTATTCGATAAAAGGAAAGGCCCCGAACGAACGGGGCCTTTTTTTTAACCTTTGGTGCGCCGCGGCGTACCGAAGGTTTTCTGCTTCTGCTGTCGCTGCTCGGGATTTACAATCACGAGCTTCTATCGGTAGATTTTAAATTTTTTTTTCTTTTTCCGCTGATTCTCGCAGAAAAGGAACGCAGATATATTGATTGAAGGATCTTTATGATGGCTAGACCCGAAGGGTCGAAACAATGATGACCCCCGGTGAAACCGGGGGTTAAGGATAGTGCAGTGTCTAGAGCCCCGAAGGTGGCGATACAAAAACTAGTATCGCCCGCTTTGGGGCTCCTGACTAATTTTTTGCTTCTTACCCCGGGCTTCACCCGGGGTCATAATTGTAAAGCCCCATTCGGGGCTTAAACCCGGAAGAACCTGCCTACTTTCCGTAGGTAGCTTCCGTCTGCCGCGGTGGACTCGACTAGACACCTGTAATTTATAGCGCACCTCCGGAGCGCGCCAAAACTTTCGAATTGGCTTTTCTATTAACATTATGCTCCTCCGGAGCAAAGAAAATATCCTCTTTCCGACGAACAGTTGTGGCGACACGCATAATTCTCATCCTCCAGAGGAAGTCTACCCCGCAGAATTGCGGGGCAGCAATATGTATCCTAAACGAAAATTTTGCTTGGAGTACTCTTTGCTCCAGCGGAGCAATATATTAATAGAACCAGGTTTACTTTAGGAAAGAGGCGCTCCGGAGGTGTGCAATAAAAAAACCTTATTTATTGGTTAGAATACCGTGTGAAATCCCCGTTATTTTTCCTTTATCAGCCGTGGCTGACCGCGAAAATAAAGGGGATATATCAAATCAAAAAATAAAAAACGCTTACTCCAGTAAGCAAAAAGTATTCAAAACTGCTTACTCTGGTAAGCAAAACAGGTTAAAAATGTCATAAAACCAGGAGTATTTCGGATTTTATCCGAATTAGTCCCTGTTTTTTGACAACTAACTCCACAAGATCTGACTCTTTAATTAATCCCTAAGGCAACCTATTGGAACAACCCATATACCATCTGGCCGCATGTAAGCATATTGTCCTGCAGTTAGAATCATCAGAAAAGAGGCGGAGCCCATTTTTTCTTCATCTACTTTTGCTTTTAAGGCCAGTAAATTGGTGGCAGCTTCTTCAATTTGTTTGGTACCCAATTTTACTTCCACTGCAGCCCATCTTCCATCTCGAAGTCGAATGATTAAATCTGCCTCTAAGCCACTTTTGTCGCGGTAGTGAAAAACATCTCCATCGTTGGCCTGGGCATAAATACGCACATCTCTGGCGCAGAGTGATTCAAATAAAAACCCAAAGAAATTGAAATCTTGTAGGATGCCCTCTGGATCCATGCGCATTACAGCAGTGGCAATGGATGGATCAACAAAGTGCCTTTTTTCGGTAGCTCGGATTGCAGTTTTAGACCGGATTGATGGAGACCAGGCTGGGAGGTCTTCGATGACAAATATTCTACGCAGGGCATTTAGGTAGCTGCTTATTGTTTTATCCGAAATATCAATTTCCCTTCCTTCTAAGTCCTCTTTGATGGTTTGGTAGGTGGCTGTGGTTGACACATTACGAGCCAAAGATCGAAGTAGGAGCCGGACACGTTCTGGATTTTTGCGAATTCCGTCAACGCGAGAAATATCTTGATTGATGATGGCTTCTACGTAATCAATCGCCATTCGTAGGGCAGGAGCCCCTTGGAGATCAATACCTGCCGGCCAACCTCCGCGACAAAGGATATAGGCAATTTCCTCAAGGGACAAATCCGATACCCCATCGGGATCTGTTTGGGTACCCTCAAACAAGTTTTTTAAAGAAATCTGTCCTTTGGATTCACGCGATTCGAAAAGGCTCATGGGGCGCATTTTCATACGTGAAATTCTACCTGTTCCTGTATGCGCAGTTTCCAGTGTTGGGGGTACTGCTGAACCTGTTAAGATAAATTGTCCTCTTTCTCCACGTTGGTCGACTTCAAACCGAACCGCATCCCATAACACTGGGGCAACCTGCCATTCATCAATCAGTCTGGGAGTTGCTCCCTTGAGTAGGAGAGAAGGCTTGGTGTCGGCCATGGCTTGGAAGGAACTTGCCTGATCAGGATCTTGCATGTATACCACGCTTTGTGCCGCATGGGTTGCTGTACTGGTTTTTCCGCACCATTTGGCTCCCTCAATCAGTACCGCTCCCGAAGACTGTAACGCTAGTTTTAGCTCTGAATCGACTAGTCTAGGCAAATACTCTTTTTTACTCATATTCAATAGTTTAGACGCAATTTTAGGAATAATTACCGAAATTGTCACCATTTTACTTCCGGAATTGTCATTAATTTACTTCCGACTTTGGCGGAATATTGATGCTAGATCCGAAGGATTGTTACAATTATGGCCCCCGGTGCAACCGGGGGTAAAGGATAGTGCAGTGTCAAGAGCCCCGAAGGAGCCTGCCCCGTAGGATTGCGGGGCAGGCTCCTTTGAGGCTCTAGACTAATTTTTTGCTTCTTACCCCGGGCTTCACCCGGGGTCATACTAGTAAAGCCCCATTCGGGGCTTAAACCTAGAGGAACCTGCCTACTTTCCGTAGGTAGCTTAAGTCTGCCGCGGTGGACTCGACTAGACACCTGTAATTTATTGCGCACCTCCGGAGCGCGCCAGACTTTACCTAAACTTGATTTCTATTAACATTTTGCCCCTCTGGGGCAAGAATTGAAATTAAAACTACAAAAAACCACAGAAATTTTTCTTACCTCTTTATACTAATTCAGGTGTGGTAGTAATTCCTCCGGAGGAGGAATATATTAATAGAACGGTGGGTAAAAAATGCAAGGCGCGCTCCGGAGGTGCGCAATAAAAATTTTAGTATTAATTGAAAAGCCCACTTCGAGCCTAATCTCCCATCAAATGAATTTTATTCCGCGCCAAGTAACCCTTTAACATCTTTAACCTGCCTTCGGCAGGCAGGCCATTAACCAATTAACCCTCTCCCCCCTCAAAAAATACGTATCACCCTCCCACAACCCCTTGTTACCTAATTTTTTTTTACCACTTATTTTCATCCTAAATCCCTTGAATTCAATTCCTTTTTAACTGCAGGTTTTTAAAAATGGGTAACAATATGTTTTGTTCTCAAAAACACTCAAAAAAGCTTTTTTATTCCCAAAATCAATGAGTACTTTTGTTACTCGATAGATGGATTCCCATGCTAGACTCTTTAATTACATCCAAAACGCGACAGAAACTTCTGGTGAAGTTCTTCTCCAACCCCAAAAACATGGGGCACCTTCGCGGTTTGGCGGAAGAGTTTGGAGAATCTACCAACTCAATACGCAAGGAACTCAACAACCTTTCAGAGGCAGGTCTTTTGATCAAGTCAGAAGACAAAAACCGCGTCGACTACCAAGCCAATCCCGACCATGCCTTCTTTACCAACCTGCAGGACCTGATCCAGAAGTACCTGGGTTTGGACAAACTTATCCTTGCCGTCCTTGAGCGGATGGGGCAGGTAAGCCAAATCGCTGTAGTAGGAGACTATGCCCGAGGCATTGACTCGGGAAAAATAGAAGTACAGATTACCGGTGAGCAGCTCAACGAAGACTATTTAGAAAACGTCTCCAATAAGCTGAAAGCCCTAATTGATAAAGAAGTGGTCTTCCAGATTAAGTCCTGCATCTCGGACCCGGAAGCCCTTTTCTTGTATACCCAAGCAGACTGATCTAGGGATCTTTCTGCTTTTTTCATGCCCTTCCCGCTAAGCACAAGATGTGACTGAGAGGGCGAAGCCGCGAGCGAAGCACCCTATTTAGTCTGAATAATCGTGTGGAAGTTGGTTAATTATTTTACTGGTTAACCGCTCAAATAGCCTTCGTCTAGAAGACTTTTTGATAATTTAACAACTCTCAAATTTTAATAAGCAGATAAGAATTTGAGGTTCTATAAATTTTTTCCTCAATTAATCAATTAGCCAGTTAATCAGCCTGCGTGCCAAAGGTACGTTAATCAAAAACTGAAATTCTAATAAACATGAAACTTAGACTCCTTCTTCTCTTTTTCTTTTTTGTCATAGGATCTACCAGCCTCCTCGCCCAATCCCTCTCCGATATAGGCAAAGTTAAGGTCGACATGCTTTCTGATGCGCAACTTCAGGAGATGCTGCAGCGTGCCAAGGACAATGGACTCAACGAGTCTCAGGTGGTGACCATGGCCCGAGAGCGGGGCATGCCTGCAGGCGAAGTAGGAAAGCTACAGCAGCGATTGGCCAAATTGAAGCAGGGAGGAACTCAGAACGCTGCAGCACAGCCTAGCACAAGTGAACGAGCAGTAGAAGAAACACAGACAGAAGCGGCTCCGGTTGCTGTTGCGAGCCTTTCTCCCTACCAACAAAAAATATTCGGTTTTTCTTTGTTCTACAACAAGAACCTGAATTTCAACCCAAGCCTCAGCGTACCGACCCCACAAGGCTATGTGCTTGGCGCTGGTGATCAACTACTAATCGATGTATACGGTGCTTCCCAACAGTCTTTTGACCTAAAGGTAAGTCCAGAAGGAAAAATTCTTATTCCCAATGTAGGATCCATTGCGGTAGGAGGATCCACGGTAGGAGCGGCCACTTCCCGCATCAAATCTTCCCTATCCCAGATCTACTCCGGCTTGCAGTCCGGGATTTCTTTCTTGGAAGTGCGTCTGGGGAATATCCGCACCGTTTCCGTAGCCCTCGTAGGGGAACTCAACCAGCCGGGCAACTATACACTGCCTGCATTTGCATCCCCCTTCAATGCGCTCTTTGCAGCAGGTGGGCCGAATGAAAACGGTTCCTTCCGTCACATCCAAGTGTACCGGGACAACAAGCTCTTGACGGAGATCGACGTCTACGACTTCCTAATCAAGGGAACGCATAGCAGCTCCATCACCTTGCGCGACAATGACGTGATTATCGTGCCCCCTGTTCGCGCTCGCGTGGAGCTATCCGGGCCGGTGCGTCGTGAAGGCTATTTTGAAGTGAAGCCCAATGAAACGCTAAAAGACCTCCTTTCCTTTGCGGGCGACTTCAAGCCTGAAGCTTATCAGGACCGATTGACGCTCAGTCGGATGACGGGTAGCCAACTACGGGTAGAAGAGGTGAGTGCCTCCAATTTTGCCAACTTTGTACCCAAGGATGGAGACAGCTACCGCATTGGCGAGATCCTAGATCGTTACGAAAACCGCGTACAGATCTCTGGTGCACTCAACCGTCCCGGTACCTTTGCACTCACCGAGGGCATGACCGTAGGGCAACTGATCCAGCGTGCCCAAGGCCTTCGTCCCGATGCCTTTGTGACTCGTGCTACGCTCTACCGTACCCAGGCAGACTACTCCTTGGCGATTGTACCCGTAGATGTGCAGGGAATCCTCTCTGGAAAGGTAGCAGACCTGCCCTTGCAGCGCGAAGATGTCTTGGTGTTGCCTAGCCGCTACGAACTGCAGGAAGAGTATTACGTGAAGATTTCAGGGGAAGTCAACAGCCCCGGTGCATTTGCCTACGGGGCGGACATGCGGGTAGGGGACTTGATCTTGCAGGCTGGGGGCCTTACCGCTGGTGCAGAAACCTCCCGTATCGAAATCGTGCGTCGCAAAAACTCTGCAGATGGATCCGAGATTGCAGAAATTATCCCCGTGATCGTCCCTGCAGACTTGAGTTTGCAGGAAAATGCGGTAACGCTACAGCCTTTCGACCATGTGATGGTGCGCCGCAACCCCGGCTTCCGTGCCGAGCAGCTCGTTCGCGTAGAAGGGGAAGTACTCTACCCAGGGGAGTATGCGGTGACCTCGTCCAACGAACGTATTTCCGATCTTTTAGATCGGGCTGGGGGCTTTACCCGATTTGCTTAT
>JACCDO012164378.1_pt1 | contig 25391 bp, 17 predicted proteins | sample 7446101 | NCBI WGS metagenome assembly JACCDO01 (sample SAMN15323440, study PRJNA562643) | freshwater metagenome | isolation source: river surface water | place: USA:Blue River Watershed | collected 2017-08-16 | reverse complement strand
TGAAATATGACAATATCTTTTTAATTCTCGGTTATCATAATAGAAAGATATATATTGTTGTACTTTAGGACCAAGTTTTTTATAATTAATTGTTTTAACTACATTCAGATTCAGTTTAGTTAACATACTACCTGCTAAAAATATAAATAAAATAAAAACAATTGTAAACATAATATTAAATGTTTTACCACCTGGAATATGCATACCATCAACTACACTATTAAAATATTTTACACTATTGTCACTTAATATATCTTCTTTTAAACCAGTATTCAACGTATTGACCGCACTTAATTCATCTATTTTAATTTTATCATCTGGATTTGTACTATCTAAACTATTGATAATTTCATTGTTCTCGTTTATTTTATTATTTAATGATTCAACTTTATCCATACTATTTATACCTTTAATAAAAGCACCCAATGTTATACCTGAAAATAATGTTGTTAACCACATATCTTTAAAAATATAATTATAGAATGCAAATATAAAACTTTTTACTTTACTTTTATTAATATATTTTTTATCAAATTCAACAATATCAAATGGTAATGTTTCTTCACCTGAAACTAAATTAATAATATAAATTAAATCATATTCATCATTATTAAATGGAACACCTGATAAAAATAATAATTTATAAATTTTACTTGTCTTTTTATAAAAATATTGTATCTTTTCATCTGAAAATCTATGTCTAATATCTTTTATTAAAGTATGTCCGTCATCGAAAACAACTGCACAGTTCTCTAAATTATATTTAAATAATTCATCTATATTATCATACGTAATATAATTAATGTTCAAGTAATTGGTCAAACCAAATTTATTAATTTCTTCATTCCATAACCATTGTGTATCTCTTAAACATACTACTATTGGTAATTTATTATGAAATTCCATAAAAAAGTTTAATGCTGTTACGGTTTTACCACTACCTAAAAAATGATTTATGAATAATCCTTTTTGTTCTGGGTTTATATATTTTAAATAATATGATGGGAAACTTTGATATAAAAAAAGTTCTTTTGAATATTTACGTACTATTTCATTCGCTAGTTCTATTTCTTTACTATCGTCTTTTTTAAAGAAACGTTTAAGCATTATAATATATTCATTTATTTTTCTATAACTTTTTTGAATGGTACTTCTAAATCACAAAAAAACTTTTTATTTTTATCGCTACAATTCTCAATAGAATATTCATTCAAATCATCCTCAAATTGTAAAAATAATTTATATGTTTTATCATTTAATAATTTAGTTATCATATCCGGTGAAATATCATTTTCATATCCAATCAACGACTTCCATACACCAAATAACTCTATTTTTTTACCAAATGTTTTATTATTTGAATTTAATCTTTTTAATGGCGATGACATAAAAGAATAGTTTCTACAGACCCATTGATATATTTTTATTTTTCTATCTTTTACATCTAAATGACTATGAGATTTGTATCGGATAACCCTATGACATAATTGGTCAAATAATGAATATGATTCAAATGGTTCTAAAATGTGTAATTGTCTAGCACCGTGTATACTAATTCCTTCAATATATATTGGATGTAATAATAAATATTGTATTTTTTCTTCTTTGAACATTGTTAATTTATTATTTAAATCGACATCATTATCATTTTTATCTAATAATGTATAGGTTTTGTTATTTTTTTCTAAATAATCTCTAAAAAGAATTATTCCTTTTTCATAATAATTTGAATAAATAACAGATTGTTGATTATTACTAATTTCTAATATTTTTTTAAACTTTTCTGGTTCAACTGTTACCCCTGACTCTATTTCAGATTCTAAATCTATATTACCTATAATTTTACCATATTTTAAAAATTCAGGGTTTTTAATATTACTAAATACGTTATTTGATATATCAATTTCTGAAACATTTAATTCTGTATATTCTTTTTTATCTAAACGGTTATATGCCATTAAAACTAATAATTTAAATTGTTCTCTATTGTAATTTACATATTTAATAAATAACTCAGAAGATGGATAATCTGAATCATTTAATTTATCAATATAAGATTTACAGAATATATCGCTTATTAACCCACCTGATATATCGTGACATTTTGATATTTTAAGTTTTTTAAATGATTCTTTACTTATATTATTATAATATGACACATATGATTCAATATCTTTACCTAATTTAGAACCATTTAATTCAATCAATTCCATTAAATTATAACTTGGAAATATAGATAATATTAAATTCAACCCCATAAAGAAACAAGATATAACCAATGGTGCTACTAATGGTGGAACTGCTATTCCCATTAATCCAAGTAATTCCATATATTTATCATTTACAAAATTAATAGATGTTTTTGTAAAATCTTGAAAATAATCAACACCCATCGCTACTCCATTTATTGTTGTTTTAGCTCCATCACCTATTGTACCCAAGATATCACCACCTGTTATAACCTTTTGACTAACTAAATTATTTGGATTAATTATAAAGGATAATGTACTTGATAAATTAAATATAATGAATGGAGTTAATAATTTTCTATTTGCTTTTAAAACATTAATTATTAGAGCATAACCTGTTTTCAATAATTTCCTTTTAAAATATTTTTGTTGAAATAATGTAGTATCATATGGTAATAAATCTAATCCAGATACTATATTAATTAATCTTATAATATCATATTCATCTTTATAAAAAGGTGTACCTGTTGATATTATCACTCTTTCACATTTTTTTAATTCATTTATAACAAATTCTCTATCATCTACGGAATATAAAGTTCTTAAATCATATACTAAATTATGTCCGTCATCAAAAACTATTATACTATTACTGATATCGTTTTCTTTTATAAACGAAATTAAATTATTATAAGTTGTAAATGTAATATTAATGCCCAAATCTAATTTATTTAATTCTAAATACCAATTTGCAATTAAATATTCTGGACATACAATTATAGGTTTATAATCCTTAAATTCGTGTATTATATTTAAAATTGTAAATGATTTACCTGTACCCATATGATGATTTAATAATAATCCCTTTTGGTCAGGTTTAAGATATTTAAGATAATAACCTGGAAACAATTGGTGGGGCATTAATTCTATCTTAAAATTCTTTTTAATTCTATCAAGAATAAGATTTTTCTTTTCTTTTGAATACTTTTTAAAGTATGATATAAGAGAACCTCCTTCTTTCATATTATAATTTATTATATAACAACTTATTTATTTTCCAAAGTATTTTTAACTAAATTACTAACTGTTTGAGTTTGAACATCACCTGCAGATATTCCTGGTGGGCCTCTTGGACCTTGTTTGTTTCTTAATTGAAAATAACTCCAGATTGTAAATGGTAAATGAAATAAACCCCATATTACTAACATAGCCATTACTATATTAGATAATGTTTGTATTGAAAATTCATAGCCTCCAATCATTCTAGATATATTATCTATTAATATTATTTTTTTGCGTTTTAATATCTAATATTTCTATTTATTATATATTAATAATAATGTCTTCTATTAATAACATCGGTTTAGACTTATTTGTCAATAAAGATAATCTTAAAAATAATAATTCAAAAATTATTAATATTCCAAAAACTGATTCTAGTTTTAATATTTACGATATTGGTTTAGAATTGTTAGTTAATAAGGATAATATGAAAAAACAAAATTACATTGATACTAGTAATAATTGTGTAAAAACTATTACAATTGATTATGAAGATACCAAATTAGATTTTAATAATTTTAAAGAATTTTTAATTGAAAAGATTAATAAATTAACTACTAATGATATTTTATGTAATTATAAAGATTTTTATGATAATAATTTAATTGCATTATGGCTTTTCTATTCTAGAAATAGTAATACTAATCCTACATATGATTAATTTTTTAGAAACGCATATTTAGGTTATATTATAATAAAATAAAACGTTTTATTATATTATAACATATGAGTCAAGATATAAATAAAGATATATGGTCCGTAATAGATTCATATTTCAAAACTACCGATAACTACTTATCTAAAAATCAATTGGATTCTTATAATACCTTTATAAATGTTAATATACCTAAAACTATTCGTCAATTCAATCCAATCAGTTTTCTTAAAGTTGAAAAAGGTGATAATGATTATGTTATTGATATCGAATTTTATATTGGCGGTAGTATATCTAGTACTGGTGAAGTCCTTAATGATGGTACTGGTATCTATATTGGTAAACCTGCTATTAAAGAACGTAACTTTAACAAACAATCTGATGACGAAGATGAATTCTTATATAAAATTTTATATCCTAATGAAGCTAGACTTAAAAGTCTTACATATGAGACCGAAATTTTAGTAGATATTGCAATTAAAATAAATGTCAATGACCCTGCAATATGGACTGGTGGTACCCGTACTAAGTTAATTGAAAAAGTTCCATTAGGTAGATTACCTGTTATGGTTCAAAGTAAAATTTGTTCTCTTTCTGGTAGTAAATATTCAACTCTTCGTGCACTTGGTGAATGTGAATATGACCAAGGTGGTTATTTTATTTTTAATGGTTTAGAAAAAGTCTTAGTTGCTCAAGAAAGACAAATTGAAAATAAACTTTATATTAACTATAGACGTCCAAAAGTTTCTGAAAAAGGTGGAACTAACTCTGAAAAATATAAATATTTTGCGGAAATCCGTTCTACACCTGAAAACAAAGTCCAACCAGCTCGTATTACTAGAATGGTTGTTATGTATCCTAGAGGAATCAGTGTAAGTAATACCAAAGGTGTATCTGAAGATGCAATTCGTGTTATTATTCCAAATATAGCAGATAGTCAAGGTAATCAAATTGAGATACCATTATTTATTGTTTTTCGTGCATTAGGTATTGTTAGTGATAAAGATATTTGTCAATTAATTATCAATGATTTAGAAGCTTCTTATGCTGAAAAAATGTTAGATTATTTACGTATTTCTATTCTTGATGCAGGTAATGTTTATACACAATCGGATGCAATAGATTATTTAATAAGTCGTTTATCAAGTGATTATCTTCGTTCAAGTTCGAGTATCAAAAGAAAACGTATTTTCGTATCAGATACACTTAAAAACTTCTTATTTCCACACGTAGGTTCTAATTATTTAAACAAAGCACATTACTTAGGATATATGGCCAATCAAGTCTTATTTACTTTACTTGGTCTTAAAAATCAAACAGATAGAGATAGTTATATTTATAAAAGAATTGACCAATCTGGTTTTCTTATCTCAAATATTTTCAGAGATTTATATTTCCGTGTTCAAAAGAATTTTTCTGAAAACTTAAATAAAATATTCGTTGAACGTGATAATAAAGAAAACGGTACTTTTTGGCTTAATTCAGTTATTAATGATGATGGTTCTACTGAACTTAATATTCATCGTATTGTTGTTGATATGAATTCTAGAATTAAAAAAGTTCCTTCTGGTAAAGGTGAATTTATTGATAAAGTATTAAGAAGAGATTATATGGATAATGGTTGGGATTATGCTTTTAATAATTGTTGGGGTCTTAAAGATGCAGATAATAAAAGTTGTAAACAGGAAATCGTTCAAAGTTTACAAAGATTGAGTTATTTAGGTTATGTTTCACATATTCGTCGTATTAATACTCCATTATCTGATTCTGCTAAATTAGTTCCACCGCATTTATTACACTCAACAACCTGGGGTATTATGTGTCCACCAGAAACACCAGATGGTAAAGAAATTGGTTTAAGAAAAAATCTTTCTATTATGGCTATTATCACATCCGGTACAAACTCTTATCCATTATTACGTGCTTTAACTAATTGTGGTCTTGAAAACATTATTCAAGTTGATTTTGAAAAACATAAATTTACAAAAGTATTTTTAAATGAAAGATTAGTTGGTTATACTCGTAATCCAACATTTATGTATCGTAAAATGAAATTATTAAAACGTAATGCATTAATCAATGTTTATACATCTATATCTTGGAATATTAATGAATCAGTTATTAAAGTTTCTACCGATTCTGGTCGTGCGATTCGTCCTATATTTGTCCTCGATAAAAATAAAAAGATTAATTTAACATCTGATATCGTCAATAAAATAAATGACCCTAAGTCACCAGTTAATTGGAGACATTTAGTCGGGGGTACTCGAAATTCAAAAGATGAATTACCATATGATGATAATGATTCGAATTATTATTATATACCTGAAATTGAATCTGATTTAGAAATTCTTGAAAAATATGCAGGTATTATCGAATATACTGATAAAGAAGAAGAAGATAATCTTTTAATTGCAATTACACCAGAAGACTTAAAAAATAATAATTATAATTATACTCATTGTGAAATCCATCCTGCACTTATTTTAGGTGTTGTCTCATTGGCAAATCCACTTTTAGAAATGAATCAAGCACCTCGTAATCAATTCTCAGCTGGTCAATCTAAACAATCATTGGGTATTTATGCTACAAATTATCGTTCTCGTTTTGATAATAAAGGTCAAATATTATATTATCCACAAAAATCTCTTGTTTCTACAAAAATGGAAAAATATATTCATACCAGTGATATTCCAAATGGTGTTAATACTATAGTTGCCTTAGCATGTTATTCTGGTTATAATCAAGATGATTCAATCATTATTAATAAATCGGCTGTTGAACGTGGTTTGTTTAGAACTATTAAATATCGTTCCTATGCGGCAAGAGATGAATATGAAAAAGGTAATAATGACAGTAAAGGTAAATATTTAAGCAAGATTATGAATCCGATTACAAACAATGCTATTAACCTTAAACCTGGTAGTTATAGTAAACTCGATGAAAATGGTATTATTCAAGAAGGTTATAAAGTATCTGAAAACGATATTATTGTTGGTGTTTGTAAATTAACCGGTGACAAAGATAATTTAGGGAATGATATTTATGAAGATAATTCTCAATTTATTCGTTTAAATGAAGATGGTACTATTGATAAAGTTTATAGTAATATTGGTAATGATGGACAAAAATATGTTAAAGTTCGTGTTAGAAAAGAAAAAATACCAGAATTAGGTGATAAATTTTGTGCTAGACACGGTCAAAAAGGTGTTATTGGTATGATGTTAAATAATAACGATATGCCATTTACTAAATCCGGTATTACTCCCGACCTTATTATCAATCCTCAAGCCTTCCCTAAAAGAATGACAGTTGGTCAATTTTTAGAAACCGTAATGGGTAAAGCAGCTTGTGAACTGGGTCGTATACAGGAATTAGCTCAATTTGCAGATATTGATATTGTTGCAATGGGTGAAATATTAGAAAAGTATTGTGGGTATGAGAAATATGGTAATGAAATTATGTACAATGGTTTAACCGGTGAAATGATGGCGACAGATATATTCATTGGTCCAACATATTATGAAAGATTAACCCATCAAGTTTCCGATAAATATCAATCGCGTGATGAAGGTATGAAAACTGCTTTAACAAATCAACCCGCACAAGGTCGTGCTTTAGGTGGTGGTTTACGTATAGGTGAAATGGAACGTGATGCACTTTTATCATACGGTGCATCGTCATTTTTAAAAGAGAGTTTTATGGAACGTTCAGATAAATATAGTTTTGTCATATCTGATAAGACTGGTTTAATAGCGGCATACAATAAAGAAAAAGGTATTTATAGAGATTTATTAACTGAACATACCGAACAATACGTCGATTCCGATAAAAATGTTTTTAAAAGAAATCTTGAATCAACTACCAGTACTTTTTCTACGGTAGAAACACCTGAATCATTAAAATTATTATTTCAAGAGTTACAAACAATGGCTATTGCTCCACGTATTATTACCGAAAACCAAGTTAATAAAATTATTCTTCAAGAAGATTTGAATAGTGTAAAAGATAAAGTTTATCTCAAAACAATAAATGAATCTGATTTAACATTTATTAATATCGATAATAACAACCCACTCTTCTATCTCGAAAAATTATATGAAGTATCACGTAAAAATTTATTATCTGTATCAACTAATAAATCATCTATCGTCGATTTTGCTATGGGACAAGCACGTGATTTATATAAATGGTCCGAAGCTGGCTATACTAACATTCTCGGATTCGATAACAATGAATATTTAATTGATGGTTCAAAATTATCAGCTAAGGACCGCTTAAATATGTTACAAAACAATATGAAAAATTCAGATATAAATATTAAATCGTGGGCTAACACTTCTACTTTTAATTTTATTCACGCTGATGTATCTTTACCTATTTATTCAGGTGAAGCCATACGTGAATCGGTTCCTAAATACCGTACTCAATTCCAAAGTTTAATAAATAATTCTATTTTCCATACTTTCGATGTTGCTACATTGTTTACAGGTATTGAAAACTTTATTGTTTCTAAAAATAAAATCGAAAACTTTTTTATTAATGCTAAACTTTTATTAAAACAAAAAGGTTTTCTTATTATGAATTCTTTGGATGGTGAAAAAATATTCAATTTATTAAAATCATCTAATGGTTCCCCAATTAATGGTAAATTTTATAATTCTACTATTTGGACTATTAAACCATCCTCCGGATTAGACCTAACTAATTCAGAACTCGTTTCTTCTCATACTGATTTCACTTCTCAAACTATTAATTTATCTATTGGTGAAGAAAATAATGATATTAACGTACCTATCATACATCCTACTACTCTTTTAACATTGGCTAAAAAATATGGTTTTGAATTACTCAATACATCTCAAGTTAAATTAATGTTTCCAAATACATATAAATCTACCGGTACATATAAAGAATTATTTGAAATATTGTTTAAAAAGAATATTGATAGAGATATTAATAAATTATCAACAAATGAATATTCAGATATTTTAAGTTTTGCAGATTTGAATAGATATTATATTTTCCAAACTTCATCTGAACAGTTAATACCTGACCACGTTTATTCAAACTCATTAATTCAACGTTGTTTAAATGATAATTATTATATCAATGAACCTAAATATAAAGAATTCCGATTACCTATCCAAGTTTCTTTTGATGCTACATTACTCAAATATCGTATTACTGAAATGAGGGCTATGTATGGTAATATATGTAATCGTAACTTTTCACGTCTATCTCTCGCTTCTGGTAAATATAAATCATATGATATTTCCAAATTAATTAATGATGTCAATGGTAAAATCGAATCTATTACATATAAAGAAATGGGTCATACTAATTTCAAGAACTCTATTTCATATCTTTTCGACTATGTTAAGATTGGTATCTATGTACGTATTATAAATTCTCAATTAGCAATATTTGCACCAATGTTTAACATTGATTATAACTCCGATAAACTATGGAATAATAATTATATTAATGATTTTACAATGTCTGAAAAAGGTAATATTAATAGTTGGACTGAAACCATACAATTTAAATTAAAAGATTCTAACAATATCTCCGACTTATTATCGTATCTTAATAACCGTTACTCTGTTGAATATAACGAAAATAACATTAATGATACTGCTAAATCAATATTCTTAGATGGTTGTCGTGTTTATTTCGGTAATAATGTTATTAATCAATTTGTACAAGAATTTGTTTATTATAGACATATGTTTGAAAACTTATGTATTGAAAAGAATAATTATATTAATGATTGTGAATTTATTATTAATGTTTTACAACATCCAATTTATAATGTTAAAAACAATCAATTATATAATCCTTTTACAAATGCTACCGGTAATGAAGAATCTGTATTAGCTATTGAGAATCGTCTCATCCCTGTTTTAGGTATGTCTTCAAAATCATCATTCTTAGATATATCTATTCCAACCCCATATCAATGGAAATATGCAATAAATTCTATTTTACCACCTGACTGTAGTCCACATAATTTTATATTTGAAAAGAGTGGTAAATTAATAAATGCAATTTCAGCTGTTTTCCGCTTCGATTCTTGCTCTAAAAATAGTGATAGACATTTGTTTTTAATGAATATTAATAATTTACGCAATAAACTATCAAAGACATTAGGTATTAAATTACTTGTTAACGATGATGCTGAAGATAATAAAGATGTAAATACATTATTTAATGATACAATCACTTTCAATTCTAATTTATATAATATTGCAAAAGATACAATTGAAAATAATGCTTTATATAATTTATATATTGATGGGTTTGGTTCCGATGACTATCTCACTCGTTTAATATTCTTAGATGGTTTACTTTTAAGATTAAAAAGTAATAATTCCCAATCATTATGGTATGAAAAATTACTTGTTCCATATGACTTTAAAAAACCTGTTTCTGAAAACAAGAATGCAGACTATGTTTTAATTAGCGATTTAGACAATGACTTAATGTCAAAATTAGAAATATTAGAAGATGATAATTCCATTATTAAAATGATGTGTTCAAATATGTATAAAAAACGTGATATTATCTTTTCAAATGATTTTATTACTGAATATTTACATTATATTGTTAATAGTATTTCTAATTGTATTGGCGATGTTAAAAATTATGTTTCCACCAATGTCTTTGAAGATATTGTTATTGACCCAATTGATAAACAAAGTATTGATATTCGTTCAGATAACATACCTTTCTTATTGGGTAAAGATGGTACTAAAAAGAAATATATTGAAAATATTACAGATACCACCATTACCGTTAATATGGTTAAAACTAATTATAACTCTATTGAATATCAAAATGTTACAGTTGTTGGACCATTCTCTGGTGTTAATAAAGCGATAATTCAATTGGAAGAAATTAATTCTTTGAAAAATGTTCTTGTTAAGGTACCTAAAAATAAGATTGGTAAAGTTATTGGTACAAATGGGTCTAATTTACAAAAATTAAAAATAGAATATAATCTTACCGTATATACAACTGTGAGACCGAATGAAATATTAACAAGAATCTCTGAATTAGATATCACTCCACAAGAAGTTAACGATTACTTATTCATTAAATTAATTGGTAATGAAGATGATGTTAATAGCGGTATTGAATTTATTAACGATACTATTAAATTTAAACCAAGATTTACAAAAAGCTTTGCTCCAACTATTTATGATTTTAACAGTGATATGTTATCGAGTGAAGAATATAATTTTGACTTTGATTTCGCTTTTGAAAACAATAAAGAAATTGATTCTAATGAAGATGAAAATATGTTCTTATTCGGTGGTGGTAGAAAATGTAAATATAATATTTCATTAACAAAATTTGCAGTCATTGTTCCATATTACAATAAGTGTAGAGTAGCTGATGCTAATTTTAAGAAATCATTTATGACATACATAACCAAACTCCAAGATAGACTTACTAAGTATAGAGATGAAATTCAACCTTTAATCGATTTCAATATAATTATCGTTGAATGTGATTCTATAACTGAGTTACCGAAAGTAATGATTAATCGTTTATCCATACCGGATGACGTTATTTTAAGCGATGATAAGAATGATATTAAAATATTAAAATGTAATAAAGGTACCGCTTATAATACTGGGTTTTACAATGCTATGAAATTAAAATCAAGTTGGGTCGTATTCCAAGAACCATTTTTATTACCTAACGATAGTCTATTACATAAATATTTTACAATTCCTACCAAATCATCAATCAACTTATTAAGTACTGTTTATGAACCATTTTTCAACAGTAAAAGATTAGGTGTATACAGTATCCGTACTTCAGACTACAATAAAACAATGGGTTATCCTAATCATATTTGGTCATACGATGGTTGTGATACTATTTTTGCGTATAGATTAGAGAAAACCGGAATATCTATTAAAACATTAATTGATTATAATAAAAACTTTATTTTTGAAGATTTAAATCCAGATTATCATTTTAATGAAATAAGTGATTTCTTAATTGATATTGAAAACAGTAATGCATCATTATTATATTTTTCAAACTTAAATCAGGTAAACAAAGACTTTAAGGCTATTAATAAGTACGACAAGGTATTTAAAGTAAATTTGAAAATAAAACCATACATGTTACCGCTTTCTTCAATTACAAGTTTATTGGATAATTATAAAAAAAGAAATGATTTGGTATGGAAAGACTTCCATTTAGACTTTATGAATGACATTTGTAAATATTACAGTAATATATATAAAAATACAAGTTTAAAAGGTAATTGTATAACTATCGAAAGTGACGAAGAAATATTTGAATGCGTAAATTTCCAAATGCAATTATTATATGAAGAAATGTTTCAATTAAATATTAGAAATAATGAGGAATTTATAACATTGTTGCAAGAAACTAAATTATATGTTAAAAATAAAAAATCTTGTATTGAGATTTACTTTAAATAATCAAAATTATAATTTAAATATTAAATGATTTTAAAAATTTGATTTATTAATTTAAAATCATTTTGTTAATAATAAATTTAAAATGGATGAGCTTCAAATATATAGAAATGCCTGGAATACTTGTATTGAAATGGCTAAAGATAGAGGATTTGAAGTAGACCAGAATTATAGCTTAATTACCGACAACGATTTCAAATATATGTTGTTTGAAAAGAAAATAGATATATTTGCGGAAAATAGTGATAAAACAAGAGCATTATTCTTTAAATTCGTTTTAGCACCAAAGATTAAACCAAGTACAATTAAGGTTATTATCGACGAAATTAAAAAAGAATGTGAATATACTAATATAGATTTAATCATTATATTAAAATCGAAACCAAATAATACAATTACAAAAATTGAAAAAGAATATACTACTAACATACAAATAATGTGGTGTAAACAATTACAATTTAATGTTACTAAACACGTTTTAGTACCTAAACATACTAAATGTAATGATGAAGAAATTAATGAATTGTTAAAAACATATAATTTATTAACTAAAGTGCAATTACCTTTAATATCACGAGACGACCCTGTTATAAGATATTATAATTATAAGCCAGGTGACGTAATTAAAATTACTGGTACTAAAATGTCTTTTAACCCAAATTATGAATTTTATAGAACAGTTAAATAAAATATATAATTGTAATTATTGATATATTTTTTTTAATTTATTTTTTATCTTAATATAATTTATATACAATGAGTCAATTACTTGGTACAGATTATGAAACCCAAAAAATTCGTAATATGAATACACTTAAACAAAAATATGAATCTAAATTAGAAGAATATCGTCAAGCTTTTAATACATATTTAACTTATAAATACGATACTAGTGCTGATAAAGTTGCTAAACAATTACAAGCTGAAGAAACTTGGAGACCTAAAACTGAAGCTCTTAATGACGAATTAAATGCTATTTTAGATGAAGTTAGAAAAAATATTCAAGACACCCAAGCTTTAATTGAAAAACAAAAAGGTGAAGTTAATACTAAAACTGCTATGATTTATGATAAAAATAAAGAAATTGAAACTCAAGATAAAGCTATCCGTGTTCGTAATCAAGAATTACTTTCTAAAGATAGACAAGTTCAATTCACTTCTGAAAGAAATAAATATAGACGTGTTATTATGGTTTCTTTATTAGCTGCGAATATTGCTATTATCGGCGGTGCAGGTTTATATTTTTATAAAAATAAATCCGCTGCTGCTGTTTAATTTATTCTTTTTATTAAATAGTCATTCTTATTTTCTATTTATTATAATATAAGAATGTCTTCACAAAATAATTATTCTTCTAATGTTAATGCTAATTCTGACTTTTTAGATAAAGCACAAGTTGTTTTAAGTGCTCAAGCTAATACAAATAGAATCGATGCTACTAGTACTGATGATATCAAGAGAACTATTGATGCATTATTAGATGAGAAAAAATTAGCACTTTCTCGTTTAGAATTAGAATATAAATCAGCTGTTTCTATTTATAATTCTAGTTTACAAAATAAAGATAAAACTGATATGTATTTATTAAATCAAGATAGAGAAATTAATAAAAATCAAGAAAAAATTAACCAATTACGTTCTGAAATTCTTACTTTAAGAAGACAAGTTGAATTAGGTGAAAATGAATATTTACGTAAATCTTATAAAGTTTTCTTTTTAAAACATATCTTTGTATTCGCTCTTATCGGTATGTTTGTCGGTCTTTTATATAAAAAAGGTACTATTAGTGGTAATGCTGCATTACTCGCTGTAGTTGCAATGGCTATTGTATTTGCTCTTACCTTTGCATATAATGTTTTTATTAATCGTTATAGAAATAATAATTATTTTCACCGTATGGATTGGCCGGATGCAACAAATTAAAAAATCTTTATTTATATTAAATGAGTTATAAAGATTTGTATAATGATGCAGTTTCCGATAATAGTAAATTACATCAAACTCTTACCCCTACTAAAATTATGTCTATGTTACAAAACCAATATATTTCTAAAATAGATTTATTATCTACACAACAAGATTTATTAAGTAAACAAGAATCACTTATTAATGACAAGAATAGAATTATTAAAAAACAAACTAATGATATTTCAGATATTAATGATAAAATTCATACTAAAAAACGTATAGTTGTATATGATGAAAAAGATGATTTATTTAATCAACGTATTGTCGAAGTATTAAAGATTAGTGTCTTTACCCTTACACTTGGTATTAGTATTTTAGTTTATAAAAATATATCAAATAAATAAATAAATTATATTTTTAAGAAAAATTATAATTCTCAAAAAAATAATTTTATATTTTTATTATTTTATTAATTTAACTGTCTAATTCATCTACAGCTGCTATACTTTGGTCATCATCTTCTAATAAATCTGATTGTGATGTTCCATCGCTGTTTGTAGTATATACTTCTCTTAAACGAATACCTTTATATCCACTTAAATTCTTTTTACTACCTGCTGGCCAATGACTACCTAATAATATATCTAGATATGCTTTTAATTCTTTTCTACTCTTTGCACGAGAATCAGAATAATTTTCTTTATACCATTTTTTATATGTTTCAAAAATATTTTCAATACGAACCGGTATTTCAACTGATGGCTCAAATATAATGATATCATTTACGAAATCACGGAATTGATTATTTGTTGCACGATATTCAGTTGTATATTCTAAAATCTCATCTGGAGTGTTTTTACTACCAATACCTTCTTTACGATATAATTTATAGTAATTAATTAATATTGACATAAATGGTTCCGCCCAAGTTGCAAATCTTTCTGATAATTCAGTACGAATTTTAAAGTTTAATATAACATCATAATGTGGTTCGTGTACGAATTTACTTATAAACTCGACGTTTCTAATTCTTCTCCAAGTACCATCATCATGTTCTGGTAAATCTGGCTTATCATTACAACATAATACTAATTTAAATTGAGGTTTGAATTCAAATGGTTCATTATATAATGCTCTCGCTTGAATCTTATCACCACCGGTAATTTCTTTCATTAAACCAACATTCAATTTTGTTTTTGTATCTGGTTCTTGCATTGTACATAATCTCATACCTTTAGTACGAGCCAATTCCGGAGTAGCATTACCTGCTTGACCTCTTTTTTGTGTTAATAATGATATAGGTAATTTACCAGCATAGTCACCGAGACACGCCTCTAAAATTTCAATATGTTTAGATTTACCATTACCACCACCACCAGAATATACATCGAAGATTTCATCCTTTGTTGAACCACTTAAAAATGATGCGGTTCTTTTAAAGATATAATCTCTTACTTTCTTGACTACGAAAATACTTCTATATGTATCTTCTATCTCCTTGACATCATCACTATATGGGTCATATGGTATATAATTTATTTTTGTTGATAATGATATATAATCTTCTGGTCTTCCTGGTCTAAATTCTTCTTTATTTAAATCATAGACACCATTATTAAAACCTAATAAATGATTAATTGAATCTAATGCTTCTAAAAATTTCTTATCTTTATCATAAAAAACTTCTGCACATTCAATCATCACATTATTTTTAAATGATGTTTCTTTTAATTTGTTCATAACAGTAAATATTTTTGCTGCTTCTGCACCTACATCATCATCGTCACTTAAAGATTGTTGCGATTTTGCTATTTGTAATTTATTAAATTCTTGATATACCTCTGTCGATATTTTTCTTCTTAATGTAATACCTTTATCATCACGTACCCATCTATGGCTTTCTTCTGCATAATAGTACCATACATTATCTTTTATACTAACACATACAAAGTAGTCTTTATATATTGCTTGAATTACTCTGGCAACATCATAAGATGTACCTTTACCATTTCTACAAGCTTTTAATATATGGTCTGCTATATCGTTTTGAACAATTTTAAAATATCTTTCTGAATTATCTTTTTTTGCCCATAACTTTAAACTTCCGATACCTAAACCGCCATCTATCATACAAGGCCATAACTCTTTACATTCATCTTCTGCAGTATGAACATATCTGGATTCTTTTTTACTAAATTCAATCCATTTATTCAATAATGTATCATCTTTATTATGTAAATTGTGTAAACACCAACCTAATTCTATCCATTCTTTATAATTTCCAGCCCTAGTTGGACTTAAACAATCTACATAATCCATAACCAATTTTAACTCTTTATCTGTTATTTTGGTTACGACTGTTTTATGTTTTTTATCTTCTGAACGTAATTTGCGCTTTAATGTTTCAACGGTATCGTTAAATACTTCATTCTCTTTTTCTGGTTTGATTAATGAATATTCTGATTTGTTTCTAACCGATAATAATCTAACTAATTGACCATTTGTGTATGTATTTTGTACTAGTTCTACTTTATCACTCCAAACACGATATATCTTGGTTAATAGATATGCTGGTTTGCCTGGTTTACTAGAACCATACATTTGCCAATTATTTCTATCTATTACGGCTCTATCAAATATATCTGCATATGAATTATCAAAATGATATTTATCCAATATGTCTCCACATTTTTTAAATACATATTCACGACATTTTAATTGCAAATTATTATTTGTTATAATTCTGGGTGCCAATATATGCACACCATCCTTAATATATTTCATACCATCTTTTTCTTTATAATTACCATTCTTATCTTTATCATAAATTGGTTCCGGCTTTTCTAATATAAAGAATTCTCTTTCTATTTCTTCCGGTGATTCCAGATATCCTTCAATGCATTCCATATATAATTGGCATATCTTAACGATATCCTCCATCTTATATAATCTTGTTAGGTTTGCACCATAGTATCTGAAATCAATATCAATTTTTAAAGGAGTATATTCACAATCTCTGATACCTTCAGTTAAATGTGTTGGTTGCCCTTCGTCAAATACAACTTTTGTATATATATCAAAAAACTCATTTAATTCAGTACTCTTGATTACATAACTTCCTTTCGGATTACCTATGCTCGTATGAGTAAATAAATCACCTGCCTTCCTTGATTTTAAAAAATTGTGTAACTCACTGTTACTATACGATACCTGTTCAGTTATGTTGACTGTTGGCATTGCTTGTTATTTATATACAAATTAATCTTAGATTTTTATTATATCAAATTTTTAATTTAACTTTTTTTATAAAAATATAAATTTCTATTAAAAGATACGGTTTCTTATAATGGTCTCTTGGTTACTTGATTATATACCTGATTATCATAATTAACATACAATCTGTTTCCATCTATTTTAAAATTATTATTCTCCATTTTATCCTTATAATATTGGTTTTTTGATTTTTCTTTTAAAACTGCTTTCATTATTGAGATAGGTTTTAAAATATTTCTTTTAGTGATTATCGACATATCACAACTAAAAATGTTAAATAATTGAGTACAGTTTATAAAAGAATCTGGATTATCAATCTTATTCGCTATAAACACTACGGGTTGACTATTATAATTATTACTAAATTTTATTTCTAAATAACGCCTTTGTGCGTTCATTAAAGATTGTATCTGAGTTCCATTATAAAATACAAACACTCCATTATAATTACTGATTTCATCAAATATTTGCTTATCAACATTTGATGAAATTTCTATAAAATCTATAAATAATGGTTTCTTATACTTTATAATACATCTACTTATTTTATCATTATTTCGATGTATGGTCTTAAATCCTTTAGATAACTCATCTAAATAAGTAGTTTTTCCACTACCAGATTCGCCAACAATTAGAATTTTCATTTTTTTTATTTAGAATTATTAAAATTATTTTAGATTAAATCAAATTTATTATATTTTTATATATTATATATAATGCCAAAACAAAATAAATCTCGTTCTAGAAGCCGTTCTCAACAACGTAAAAGACAATCTGGTGGTCAAGAACCAACAAATGGTGAATCATTCTTTGATAAAATTGGTTCTAAAATCGCTAGTTTATACAATGGTATGGACGATGCTGTTGCAAATAAATCACCATCTAATGATTCTCCATCCCAATTACCAGCTTCCTCTCCTTCTACTGAATCATCAGATATGAATATGACTACATCTTCTAACGATACTATGACTCCACAACAAGGTGGTAAAAAATCTCGTTCTAGAAGTCGCTCTCAAAAACGTAATCAATCCTCTTCTCAACAAGGTGGTAAAAAATCACGTTCTAGAAGTCGTTCCCAACAACGTAAACCTTGTGCTTCTCAACAAGGTGGTAAAAAATCTTCTTCTAAAAAACGTAATACTCGTAAATAAATAGTTTAATTTTCTTTTTCAAACTTTATTAATTGTTCTCTAAATGATACATTTAAATTTACAATAGGTCTTTTTGATTTTGTAAATTCATAAGCATCATCATATCTCATTTGATTGTATTTAATTAAATAAGATATGACAACACTTGCTGACCTACTACTACCCATAAAACAATGTATGAACACATTCTTATCTGGATTATCCTCTAAATATTTATGTATCTTTGTTATCGTAATATCTAAATATTCTAAAATAGAACTTTCATTATAATCTCTTATTGGTATTCTTGTATACATAAAATCTTCTAAATAATAATTCGGTATCTCTTCTGACACATTTACAATCATTCCTATATTATTTTGCTTGAGTTGATTGAAATCCTTTGCATTAAATGCATTTCCTAAGTATATACGGTCTATTATCTCTGTTGATGTATAAGTTAAATTATATAATGTTTTTATAAAATTAGTATTTCTTGAAGGAGATACACGATTGGTTTTTGTTTTATTATTTATATTTTGTATATAATCTATTGATTTGTCTAACAACATAGAAGAATAATGATATGATTTTATTAGGTGGTCCATTTTAATATAAATATATAAATTTGATTAATATTTAAAACATAAAAATATTAATATACAAAACTTAAAATGAATAACTCCGCTGCTACATACACTAATACGCCTAATCCAATTGCGATTAATCGTATTATATTTGATAGAAAAAATATCGAAAAAGACTATGATTACCTCGACTCTGAAGGTATCTATTTCAACTGGGATAATAAGAATTCTGTTGATACACACTATCGTAATCTTATTATCGGTCCATCTGATTCACCATACGAAGGTGGATTTTATTTCTTTCAGGCACAATATCCTGATAATTATCCATTCTATCCAATGAAAATGAAAACAATGACACAAGGTGGTAATGTTCGTAAACATCCGAACTTATATACTTGTGGTAAATGCTGCTTTTCATTCTTAGGTACTTGGTCTGGTCCACCTTGGACTGCTTGCCAAAATCCTAAAACAGTTGCTATTTCTATTCGTTCTGTTTTAACACCTAACCCAATTGAGAATGAACCAGGATGGGAAAAATCAACTGATGAACGTACTAAAAAATATGCTCAAATCATTAAATATTTTAACATTCGTCATGCTGTTATTGATATGATGAAAACACCACCATCTGGCTTTGAATCATTCCTTCCTATTATGAAAAAACAATTTATTAAGAATTATTCTAAATACTTAGCTAATTTAGAAGAATTTAAAAGTTTAGATGGTACTACTATGCAATCTCCTGCATATGGTTTCCATATTAAAATTGATTATTCAAAATGTTATCAATCACTTTGTTCTTTATATGAAGATATCGTATCATCTGATATATCTTTATTATCAATCGTTGATAAAAAACAAGAAGAAAAGAAACCTATCGTACCAGAACATACTAGCTCATTGAATAGTTCATCTTCTAGTTCATCTTCTAGTTCATCTTCTAGTTCATCTTCTAGTTCGTTGGTATCCAGCTCATTAAGTCATTCGTTGGTATCCAAAACTCCAATAAAACAGGAATCTATTAATAATACACCAATTGTTAATAGTACTAGTATTGCGGAAGATGATGATAATAAAAAAGGAAAGAAAGTTCCGAACAAACTTGCATCTAGTTTTGACGTAGGTTACACTATGGTATCTGAAAATGATGGATGTGAATATAAAGTTGGTATGGTTAATGCTAAAAACAACGTTTCATATAAAAAGTGGTTTAAATTAAATAAAAAATAAATAACAATATAAACACATTATATTTTTATTTATTATTAATGTCAAAAGAGAAATCCATTTTAGATTATAATATTAATTTATTCCTAGACAATATTACTAAAAAATATAATATTAATAGAGATGAATTAGAATCATTAAAAGATTATAATCATACATATATTGAAACCACAATTAATACTGTTAAAAAGATATATGAAGATAATGAAGAAAATCAATATATACTATTAGATAAGGTAATACCTACACAAAATGATTATTATGCTATTAAGATTAAAAAAATATAAATTTGATATCTAATTAAATATATCTTTTTTAAATATAATATAAACATATACTATAAAAATGCATTTCTGTCCTAATTGTAAATTTATGGTTTATACTAAATTAAAAGATGATACAAAAAGTCTTATTAATTATTGTAAAAATTGCAATTGGTCTGGTAATATTGTAAATAAGGATAACTGTATTTATCGTCGTAATTATCAAGAAGATTATATTGCAGATAAAGTTATTTCTAATAAATATACTATTTTTGATGCTACATTACCTAGAGTCACATATTCTTGTGTTAATGATGGATGTCCTACTAATCGTACCGATATTGAAACATCAAAATCCTTTTTAATTGAAAATATACCAGCTGATTTATCAGATGACCAAGTAAAACAAATATTTGATGATGATGCTGATAAGATATCATTAATATTAAGAATTAAATTGGTTTCTGTTTTAATTGTTACTAATTCAAATAAAGATAAAACCGCACTTTGGTCTAAATATAATTCATTGGTTTTCGATGATAATAAATTGACTTGTACCGAGTATACCACACCGAAAAACGAGGTTATTTATATTAAATATGATAGTATAAATATGAGATATTTGTATATTTGTTCTAATTGTGGAACCTCTTGGAAAAAAAATTAAATAAAAAAATTGATTTAAAGTCTTTATTTTTTTATATATATAATTATATTAAAGATGGATGATGATTTTTCAAATGCAGATGATATTGATTTAGATGATGGTGTATATGACGATGAAGATATAGACACTCTCGACGATGATATTGCTAATGACGTCGAACCAGATAATGATGACGAAGATGAGGAAGAAGAAGAGGAAGAAGAAATTAGTATCATTCGTGGTATTACCGGAGCTAAACAAGATATCATTTCTTATAACAAAGTTTATGATAATTATTATTCTAATAAAAAAATAACAAAACCATTTATTACTAAATATGAACGCGCTAAAATACTTGGTGTTCGTTCTGAAATGATTGCTTCTGGTGCGCCTCCTACAGTAAATGTACCTAAAGGTATTACTTCTTCTTATGAAATTGCAAAATTAGAGTTTAATGCGAAACGTATACCATTATTAATACGTAGACATTTACCTAATGGGTCATTTGAAGATTGGCGCCTTGAAGATTTAATTATTAATTAATAACGAATATTGATGAGTAATTATGAATAATTACACTAATTACAAATACATGAGTAATTAGATTAGTTTTTATATTTTTATATAAACTAATTTAATCTAATCTATAGTTTTTGATACTAATTTATTTTCTTTTTGGAGAACGTTTTTTAGGAGAAGCTCTTTTAACAGTTTTAGATGGGGATTTTTTACCACCATTTTGTTTTCTAGAGTTAGAACGACTTCTAGAACGTGATTTTTTATTTCTTCTACCGCCAACTAAATTTTTTAAATTATTAATTCTATTCATAATTTCAGAATATCTTCTTTTTAAGCTAGTTGGTAATCTGTTAACATTAACTTCATTATTTCCGCCTCTTGTAATTGTAATTGGATTAGCAGTTACGTCCATTAATACATCTAAATAACCTTCTAATTCAGTAAATACCCCAGTTGTTAAAGCAGCTTCTGAACCATTATTATCAAATTGAGTTCTAATAGCTTCTAACATAACTTGATTTGTAACACCTCCATCTCGAATTGGATTACCTAAATTATCATTTTGTATATTATAATAATCTTTAATCCAATTTACACGTTGAGTAATTACAGCTGCTTCTTCTTTTAAAAATCTGTCATACGCTTCATCAGTTTCATTAATATCTTTATCACGTACATTCGCACCAAATTTAGGGTTTTTTTTCTTTTCAATTTGATACATTAATAAATCATAATCTAAAAGAGTTCTTTTAGCATTTGATAAATTTGTAGTTAATTGTGTATTCTGTTCTGTTAATTGTGTATTCTGTTCTGTTAATTGTGCAGCATTAGCAGCGTTATTGATTAAACTTATTAAGTGACCTCTAGTATTTGCTCTAGTATTTGCTTGTGCCATTCGTTATATATAATATACTCAAATAAATTTTTTATATTAATTAGTATTTATTTAATATTTTTTCTATATTTTTAGAAACTATTTGAAATAATTCTAAATTACCGCCTCCTGTTTTTTTTTCTTTTTCGTAATCTTCATAATCTTCATTATCTTCATAATATTCATTATCTTCATAATCTTCATTATCTTCAGTACCTTCATCACCTTCACCATCGTAATATTCATTATCTTCAGTACCTTCATCACCGTAATCTTCACCTTCGTTTTTATTAGTTGTATTAGTTTGTGGATTAGCTTGTGGTATAGATGTATTGCTTGTATTAGTTTGTGGAGTTATTGGTATAGATGTATTAGTTTGTGTATTAGTTTGTGTATTAGTTTGTGTATTAGTTTGTGTATTAGTTTGTGGTATAGATGTATTAGTTTGTGGATTAGTTTGTGGAGTTATTGGTATAGATGTATTAGTTTGTGGATTAGCTTGTGGTATAGATGGATTTGGTTTTGGTATATTTATAAATGATTTAGTAGGTTCACTTGGGATTGTACTATTGATTGTATTATCATATTTGCCTTCGGTCTCAGGTGCAATTTCCTCTGTAAAATTACTGATTAAACTAATCATTTTATTAAACTCATATACATATCTTGTAATTTTATTTTCATAAATCTGTATCAAATCATTATGACTTTTTACAAATAGTTCTTGGTTTGCATTATATCCCATCTTATCTTCTTTTAAACGTTTTATAATATCCAAATATTTATTTATTCGTTTATTCTTAATAGTAATATATTGATTTATATAATTAGTAATTTTGTCTTTAACAGAAGCTGGTGACGATGGTGTATTAATGGTTTCTTTACCGGGAGTAAATTTTGTATCGTATGTCTTATTATTAATTTCTTTCATTTTTTGTAATATTTCATCTAAATTCATTTTCTTATCGTTTAATTTTTCAAAATCTTCTTTAGCTTTCTTTTCAGCTTCTTCAATTGCAATCCTTTCTTGTTTCACAGCTTCTTCCCTTGCAATTCTTTCCGCTTCTTCCCTGGCTTTCTTTTCAGCTTCTTTTTTTAATCTTTCTTGTTCAACAGATTCTTTAGCTTTTTGTTCAGCTTCTTTTTTTAATCTTTCTACTTCTGCTTCGGCTTCTTTTTTTAACTTTTCTAAATCCTCTACTTTTCTTAAGGCTTCCTCCTTTTCTCTTCTTAATATTTCTAAATCTTGCTCAGCTTTCTTTTCAGCCTCTGTTTGAGTAGTTGTAGAACTTGATGATGTCGTAGATGATGTATTAGTTTGTGATTGTTGTGGTTGAGGTGTAGTAGATGATGGATTAGTTTGAGTAGTTGTAGAACTTGATGATGTCGTAGATGATGTGTTAGTTTGTGATTGTTTTTGTTGTGATGGATTTGTTTGAGATTGTTGTTGTTGCGGTGTAGTAGATTGTGATTGATTATTATTATTTTTTTGTTTATACCATTTATTTTTATGACCTCCTCCTATAATATTTTGTTTTAAATCATTATCTAAAGAATCTTTAATATTTTTTAAAAACGTATCGTCTGCAATTTCTAATGATAAAAAGTAATCACGCATAATATTAGACCTAGTTTTCATTGTCGATGATGTACTTGTAGTAGACTTAGACGTTGAACCTACTGTAGGATTAATTGGTATACTAGCTGATGTACTATCTGATTTATTTTCTGGGGTTTCATTTTTTTTAGAAGTTGATGTACTTGTTGATGAACCAGTTGATGAATCAGTTGATTTATTATCTGATGTTCCAGTTGATGTACTAGTTGATGATGTATCGGTAAATGATGTACTAGTTGAAGAATCAGTTGATGTACTATCTGATTTACCAGTTGATATACTATCCGATTCATCATCATCATCTGTTATATCTTCTATGTTAATATCTGATTCTGGTTCTGATTCTGGTTCTGATTCTGGTTCAGGTACTGGTGATGGTAAACCATTTTTAGATTTATTAGGACCAGATGTATTAGATGAATTATTCATAAATTTATTAAACGCTTCATTTATGTAATTTAAAAAATTCATATCAAAATCATCTAATTTATCAATACTATTTAATTTAACAAAATAATCATTATTTATATTTTCTGGTATTTTATTAAAATCATTAATTTTAAAGTAATATGGTTTTTTTATTGTTAATTTTTCTGTTAATTTATATTTTTTAAGTTCTATATTATGTTTTGATGATAAATTACTATCTTTATCACCTGCACCATCTAATTGATATTCATACCCAAATATTCTATATGTATTATTAAATAATAATTCTCTTTCAGGTAGAGTAATCATATTTTTAATTAAATTTACGGTTTGTATATCATACTTGAGTTTATCATTTTTACTTTTTATACTGTAATTATAATTATAATCATTATCTGTAAAATTTCCTTTTAATAATGAATAATATTTTAAATCTTTATTTTGAAAATTTAAATAATATAATTGTATATCCTTTTTTTTATTATCTTCAATATCTGGAGGTGCAATAGTATATAAATTTATTATATTTTTTTTATCATC
>JACCDO010963986.1_pt1 | contig 25392 bp, 21 predicted proteins | sample 7446101 | NCBI WGS metagenome assembly JACCDO01 (sample SAMN15323440, study PRJNA562643) | freshwater metagenome | isolation source: river surface water | place: USA:Blue River Watershed | collected 2017-08-16 | reverse complement strand
TTCAATTAATTCAAGTATAACTAATTTATATACATCAGTTGGTTCTATAGGAAGTTTATCAGTTGTAAATGCTAGTTTTGCTAATTTGATTAACACGAATGTATCTCATACTAGTTTGTTTAGTACAAATGCTTCTATAGGAAGTTTATCTGTTGTAAATTCAAGTTTTGCCAACTTAATTCCAGTAAATGTAACAAATACTAATTTACTTTCAACTAATTCAAGTATAACTAATTTATATACATCAGTTGGTTCTATAGGAAATTTGTATTCTATAAACATATCCGCTTCTAATTTATATGCGCAAATAAATGATTCAAATAGTTCTTTTCAAGTTAGAGCAATAAATTTGAATACAAACAATAGAGCCGGTTTATTATTAAAATCATCAACAAAATCTGGATTTAGTTTACAACACGATGTTTCAGGGAATTGTTTATATGAAACTTTGGATACATCTGGTAATTTTTTATTCTATAATTATGGAATATTTAGTATAATGGACAAAAATAATAGTAACTTAGAAAGATTTAGAATTCAAAGTGATACACTTACTATTTCATCGGGTAATTTCTCCGTGATAACTAGTACAAATTTACTTAATACAAATTCATCTATTGGTACATTGCATGTTAATGAAAAGGCGTATGTTAACAATGGATTGATTTTATCAGGTATTGATAGTGGTATAACATCTGGACCACATATAACATCTTACTTATTAACTGATACTAGTCATGCTGTATCGCAACTACTTAATTTTTCACAAGATAATATTGCGTTATCAATGGATTGCGCATATACTACATCAGGGTTTATAAATAATGATTTTACTTCATTTCAAATGTACAAGGTTAGTGGACAGTTGAGATTTTATCAAAATACTGGTTCAAAAGGTACGACATTAACAACATCAACACCAAGAATAATAATAGGGTCTTCTGGAAATGTTGGTATAAATACAACTGCACCTTCTAGACCAATGGATATCATTGGAGATGCATATAATAATAATTTTTTGATGTTTGGAACTGATAAATATAGTTTTATTTCAAATACGTCTTTCTCAACTACGAATACAACGTTGACGACAATATTCACTGGTACTACAGGTACGCTAGTAGCTGGTAATTATTTAGTGTCTATTAGTTATAGATCTGGTTCTAATACAGCTAATGCTGGTAGATTTTCGCAAGTTTCTGTTGATTTTGACACAACAACTAATGTACACAATGCACAAATACCATATTCTTCTACTACACAAATAATACCGTGTTCGCATGTAAGTATTTATACCTTTACTTCTGGCATTCATACTGTAAGAGTACAGCATAGAACAAACAATGGTGGATCAGCGTCTATAACGAGTAATATATCTATAATTATGTTTAGAGTTGCTTAATTTATTCTTGTTTTTTTGCCTTTTCTAACATTTCATTTTTTCTTTTTGACCATTCATCTTCAGCGTATAACCTGTTTTCTTTATATGATTTCATTAAATTATTTAATTCTTTGTTTTGATATACAACATCATTGATCTTATCACTTGTTATATCTAACGGAAAGAATTTACCTACTTCTACTATATAAATATCATAATCGTTATCTATTTTTTGGAAATTTTCTGCCATTTTTTTTGCTCTTTCTAAATCTTTTTCTATACCTTTTATCTTTAATCCCCATACGTCACATTTTTGTGGCATATGAGGCCCTACAATAGAAATTAAAGCAAATTTTTGTCCAGGGATTTCTGGGTCTTCTGATAAATAATCTATTTGTAATTCGGATTCAGACATATAAATATAAAAATATAAAATATAAAAAAATTTAACGCAAATCATGGTTATTTTGATATATATTGCCATTTATTAAAATTATTATTAAAAGTGCATTCCAAAATGTTTTCTGACGAATCTTTAAATAAATTAGACAGTTCATAGGAATCCTTCATTGTTTTAATATATAAAATTCCCATGTTAATACCAGTAATAATATCATAAATTTTATATACATCTGGAAAATTTGTTTTTACAATTTTTAATTTTTTTGATTTTGATTCTGGTTTTATACTTTCTATTTTTACTTTGTTTAAAAAATTAATATTTTCTATGGATGTCAATTGTGATTTGAATTTAAAATTATTTATAAATATATTTATAAGATTTTTATCGTTTGAATTTATATATGGGTGTATTGATATATTTATATTTAAATTTTCTTTTGAAAAATACTTATTAATAATTTTATGTATATAATTATGCCTTTCTACATATTGTTCTGTTAATATTTTATTTATATATAAAATATCTGAAATTAAATAATGTTTCTCATTATCACATTCATACAAATATCCTTCTAAAAGAATTGTGTCACGACAATCATATGTGGTATTTAGAAAGAAATTATTCATTGTGTTGAAAAAGAATAATTTCTTATTGTATAAAAATAAATAATATTTATTACCATTTGATATGATTGTATGGGCATCTTGTGCTATATTAAAGTTTATTTTAGAAATGAATGAATTATAATTTTCTAATATTTTCATCAATTGTAATTTAAAAGATGACATTTGTTCCTCTAAAGAATATTTCTTATTATACATTTTTATATTATCAATAAATATTTTATTTTTCATTTTTTTATAATCATAATGAAAATTTTTTTTAATTAATTATATTAATTATCAGATGGCAAAGCCTATTGTAAATAATCAAATTGTGTATCAAAATTTATTAGGAAGAGTTTTAGAACACGAGGTATTTTTAAATCAGTCTGTTTTAATACAAAGTTCTCCCACATTTGCAAATATTAATATATCAAATGATGCTGTTATAAATGGAAATTTATATGTATATGGAAATACTAGTATATTTGATTCTAATATTACTGAATTTGAAGATAATATTCTTTTAATAAATAGAAGTGAAACTGGAAATGGTGTATTGTTAAATCAGTCTGGTATAGAAATCAATAGAGGTGTAGGTGAAAATTATAGATTTGTATTTAACGAGAGTGATGACAGTTTTAAAGTTGGATTTTTAAGCAATTTACAGACAGTATCTACTCGTGAAGATAACCCATTACTAAATGGGATTATGGTTTGGGATGATAGTACAAAATTAATAAAATCGAAAAATAATTTTGATATAGATTTAACTTTAAATTCAACAACTGAATCAATTAATGCATCTACTGGTACATTGATAATAAATGGTGGTGTAGGTGTTAAAAAAAATATTTCAATAGATAATAAAATAAATTTATTATCGTCACAAATATATACTACAAACGGTAATTTAAATATAGAATCTACAAATGACATAAAAATAACACCAACAGGATCAATTATTATTCCGTTAAATAAAAAAATAGCATTCCAAAATACAGATCAATCTATAAGTGTAAATAATACAAATGATTTTATTTTAAAATCTACTGGTGATATTAATTTTAATTTAGATGCTGGTAAAAAAATAAATATACCAAATCAAATTCCTATTACATTTTCAACAACAAGTGAAAAGATATATACTGATAGTTCAAATAATATGAATATAGATGGTTCACAAAACATAAATTTAAATCCGGGTGTCAACAAGAAAATAAACATTCCAGTAGATATAGGTGTTGTATTTGGAAATAACAATCAACAAATATCTTCAAATTTAAATAACGATTTAAGTATATTGTCTGGGAATAATATATTTTTAACACCTGGAAGTACATTAGATGTAAGAATACCTACAGACAGTGGTATAAAATTTGGAGGAGGTGGTAATCAAAGAATATATAGTGATAGTAATGATGATTTGTATATTCTTTCTTCAAATAATATTTACATTTCAGCATTATCTTCTATAAATATTACATCAGGTATACCTGTTGCATTTGGTAATTATGTCATGAAAGGGTTCAGTAATGGTAATACATATATATCATCATCAAATATTCAATACAATTCAAATACAAAGATAATAATGAACAATACAGAAATATCAGAAAATTCATCTACTGGTAGTTTTATTATTAAAGGTGGTGTATATGCTGAAAAAAATATAAGAACAAATAATTTATATATTGGTAATAAGATTGTATCAGAAGAAAGTAACACTTCATCATCATTAATAATATCTAATATAAATAATACATGTGGTGACTTGATAAGGTTTAAAACTGGTTTAAATGTAGATAAATACGATATAGGAAATATTGATAGAAAGTTTAACATAAATATACCAAATTATAATGATTATTCCAATAGTGGATTAATACCTAAGTTTTCTATAACAACTGATAATTATACTACAGAATTATTAAATATAAGTTCAGAAAAGGAGATGTATATTAATGCAAATGTTATAATAACAAATACTAATAATTCTTTAAATTATACCAGTGGATCTTTAGTTCTCCAAGGAGGGTTAGGTGTAAATATGGATACGTATTTCAATGGTACAGTATATATAAATACAACACAATCTAATATTCTACAAATAAACGGTATAGTAACGTTAAATACTACAGATTTAACAATTGATACATCATTGAATATAACAAAAACATCAGGTAATTTACTTAGTATAAATAACAATTTTATAGTGTCATCTAGTGAAATATTAACAAATAATACAGTAGTAATAAACAATACACAAGAATCTAATGATATTTCAACAGGTGCATTAATAGTAAAAGGTGGGGCTAATATATATAAAAATATGAGAATAAATGGTTCTGTATCTATAGCTGGTGGTCTTGATATGTTGAATTCAAATATTTCAAATATCGCATTGCCTGTAAATCCTGGTGATATTGCTACTAAAGCGTATGTTGATTTAGTTAAACAAGGATTGTATGTTAAAGATTCAGTTGATTATGCAACAACAACAAGTGGAACATTATCTAGTGATTTTATTAATGGAAGTATTATAGATAACAATACTTTATCAACCGGTGATAGAATTTTAATTAAAAATCAAATAGATCCTATAGAAAATGGTATATATATAGTACAAACAGGTGGATCACCTATTAGAAGTAATGATTTGTATACTGGATCAGATGCTCTTGGTTCTTATACATTTGTTAAAAAAGGTGATGTAAATGCATCGTTTGGATTCATATGTATATCTGATCCAGGAATTGTTGGGACAAATACATTAACGTTTACTGAATTTACAGGACTTGGACAAGTAGATGCGGGTGCTGGTTTAAGTAAAAATTTTAATCAATTAAATGTAAATGTAGATGATTTTAGTATAGAAATAGTATCTGATAATTTAAGAATTAAAAATACAATTGCTGGACAAGGTCTTACTGGTGGGGGTAGTTCCAATTTACAAACATCACCTGATCAATCACATGTTGTCAAACTTGGAAATGTAAATACTGGTTCGTGGAATGCATCTACTATACAGACTGTATATGGTGGAACTGGTAGAACATGGTTTACAAGTGGTCATTTGATTTTTGGTAATGGTAATGGGTCGTTGTTAACAAATAGTAAATTATTTTTCAATACAAGTACCAATAAATTTGGTATAGGTACAAATAATCCATTAGATAATTTAGATATACAAAATTTAAATAATGTTGGAATAACTTTAAATTCTGATTCAGACGGTGTTGATTCAACAGCAAAACCTATAATACATTTTGCATACACTGGTATTACTAGAGCTACATTGTCGGTATCACGTAATTATGATGATTATGCACTTGGTGTGTATCCATCATCTCTGATATTAAATAATAAAAATGGAGGTATACAGTTTGTAACAAATGATACATTGCATATGAGTGTATTAAATAATGGAAATATAGGTATAAAGACATCTAATCCATCGTCTGCATTAGATATAAATGGCGATGTTTCCATTAGGAAAAATATATATTTTTACTCTACTGAAAATTCTATTAATTCATCAAGTGGTGCAATAGTTGTAAATGGGGGTATTGGTGTTATAAAGGATATGAATATAGATGGACAGGTATTTTTAAATAGTACAATAAATTCATCAAATGTTAGTAATGGTGGAGCCTTGACAATTAGAGGTGGTGCAAGTATTGAAAAAGATTTATATATAGGTGGTTCTATATTTGCTAATTCAACTGGTTTAGAAAATTTAGTTATATCGTCAACGACACCTTCTGTTAATTCTACATCTGGTGCTATATTGGTATATGGAGGTGTATCTATTGATTGTTCTGTAAATTCTTCAAGTATAACATCTGGTGGTGGATTAACTGTACGTGGTGGTGCCAGTATTAAAAATGATATGTTTATAGGTGGAAAGATACAACTTTATGATTATATAGTCATGAATAACACTAATGGTAATAAATTTAATATAGTATTAAATAATGATGATTTTAATATAGATAGATATGATGGCGTTTCGTATATTGACACGCCAATAAGTATAAATAATTCAAATGGTAATATAAATATAAATAATTTGTTAAATACTGATAGTATTCATGTGGTAAATACTGTAAATTCATCGGGGTTAACCACAGGGTCTGTAATTATAGATGGTGGAATATCGGTATCTAAAGATTTACACATTGGTGGAAATATTGTAGTGCATTCTACATCAGGTAGTTCTATTTTAGCCGAAGGTATGGTTGTATTAAATAATGATGTGACAGTTGGTAGTTCATTAATAGTAAACGAGGCATTGTATTATAATAATAATGCTGGATTAGTGTCGCTTGTAAATACATCAGGAAGTACACAGTGGTATTATATAGGAGGAATAACTGACTATGTTGATATTTCTATTTTTGGTAAAAATAGCTCTATACGATTTTTAGGTACATCAAATGGAAATTTCAATCATTCTATTATAGGCGATGCAAATACATCATATATAAATATATTTAATACTGTTGGAAATAGATATGGGTATATTAATGTTGGATCTAACAGTGTTATTAATATTGTAGCAAATATATATAATGATTTGTCAATTGGATATGAAGGCACTGGTGTATTACCAAATGGAAACATAAGCGGGTTTGATAATTGGGATTTAGAATATACATCAAATACATTATCAAATTTAAATTATGAAATAGGAAGTTGTAATATAAGAGAAATTTTAAGAGTTTCTGATAATTTACCTATTATAAATAACGAAAACAAAACAAGTTCTAAATATGGTTTAGTTTTTTCAAGAACTCAATTTGATAACGATAGTGGTAGTGGGTATGTTGTAAATGATAGTGAATTTATCCAGGATACTTTGCCATCACAAACAGGTGTAAATAATATAAGTGTAAGATTGAGTTCAAGTGCGAGTTCATCTAATGATTATTATAATGGATGGTGGATAAAAGTGTCGTCAGGAACAAACACTGGACAAATACGTAAAATAATAGATTATGATGGCTCTACTAAGATTGCAATTTTATCTTCAAATTGGACTGACCAAAATCCTATTGCTAGTGATGTATTAAATCTTTATTATAAAAGTGATGTTATAGAATATTATGACGAAACTGATTCGTGTTTATCATTTGGATATAGTACAAATAATTCTATTAATAAATATACAGATATAAAAACTAATAAACTTATTGTATATTCATCTGATGTTTCATCCAATTTATCATCTGGGTCTATAATTACAGAAGGTGGGTTAACTATAAAAAATACACAAAATGCAACTAGTTCAACTTATGGTGGTGCAGCAATAATCAATGGTGGTATGAGTGTATCAAAGACTATATTTGTAGGTGAAAAAATAGCAGTTGGTAATTATTTCATACCACAAGAATCAATTGATATAAATAATATAAAAAGTACTATAAAATTAAATAATGAATCTTATATAGATTTTGCAAATAACGACTATAGATATGGGTTGTATAATGACGGTACACTATTTTCACTTACACTTACTACATCAGGTAGTACACCTGACACTGCATCAAGAATATTCAATTTTAACTCGGTAGGTAATATTGCTATAAATACAAATGTATTTAATTCTCAAATCACATTAAAAGAAAATAGTTTTATTTCATCGGAAAACAATGATGGTTATATTTCGTTAGGTATTTCTCCATCAGAGTCAAGGATTGAATTTTATGGATCTGATTCTGTTTCAAGTGGAAATACAAATATTAATTATACAAATATGCTTAATATATTAAATAATAATACTACAGTATTTACCGTTAATAGTATAGGAAATTTATTATATACCACAACTAATAGATCATTAAATAGTTCGTCTGGATCTTTTGTAGTTAATGGTGGGGTATCTATAAATTGTTCTGTGAATTCGTCGAGTGTGACTGCTGGAGGAGGATTAACTATTAGAGGTGGTGCTAGTATAAATAAAGATGTGTATATTGGAGGAGATATATACGTCAATGGTAATATTAATTCGACAGGTGGTATAGAATACCCTATATTAAATATTTCTAATACGGAAAATTGTTCAATATCATATACAAATTCTAAACTTATAAAAATATCAAATGAAGCTATCTATTCTGTAGCCTTTGAAATTACTCCTATAACTGAAAATATAAACACACAATTCGATTTTGATATACCTAATAAAATTACAAATTTGGTAAATAGAAGTGATATTGTAATTACAACTACTGCGTATTCTGATGATACAAATTTAGACAATGTATTTAATGTATTGGGTGTGGGAGTGACATCATCAACTAGAGCAATGATTAAATTTTATTCTAATTCTACTTCGATGCATTATATAAATATAATATGCAGATATGATATGAGTTAAATGTTAACATTTAATAAAATTTTAATAAATTACTACCTAATTATTAAAATTTATTTATTATGAATATGTTGATTACATGTAAAAAGATTTTACTCCTAGATTTATATAATCATCAGTTGATACAATATTAGAATTTTCATATTTTATGTTTTTATTTTCTATGATATTATTTTTTTTTATTGACTGTATATGATTTTTGAAGTTTACTGGATTGTAATTTATTGATTTTAAAATCTTATTAGTGTCTTTGTTATAAATTATCCATTTATTATTTTCTGATAATCTATATTCTGGAGTTTTGTATCTGTGATTTTCATTGTCTAGATAATAACGCTTTGTAATTATAGCTTCACTTTCTGAAATGCAAGCTTTACTCATATTGCTTTTATGAACTATATCGAACGCTTTGTCAGCATCTACATTGATTACATCGCAAAATCCATAAACAACATATAATAAATCAGTCAATGCATCTACTGTTTCTGCTATATCTTTATTTTTTATTGCATCTAACAATTCATTATATTCTTCAGTAATTAAATCTATTCTTAATTTTAATTTGTTTTTGTGTATGTCTGAAAATATATCTTCTGGATTTTCAAGAGTTTTTACATCAAAAGTCTTGTTAAATTCAGTAATTTTTTTAAAGTTAGACATTGTAATATTTTATATATATTTAAATTGATATTTCTATTTTCAATTATTTTTAAATTCGTAAAAATATATAATTTTAAATACTTTATAAATAATAATAATGAATATATATTATAACGTTTTATTACTTATTATTTTAATATATAGTGTATACGTTTGTTATACATATTTCAAAATTAAAAACAATGCATTGAAGTACGAGAATAAAGTATTAAAAAACAGATTAGATGACATGAATATATATAAACGCGATGTGAGTAATATATTAAATGTACTGAATAATGATGTAAAAAAAATAAATAATCACATCTATAAAAACGAAAGAAAAAAACCAGATAATTTTTTAAGACAGTTATTTTCAAGACTAGAAAATGAACAAGATGATATGGATTTTCATGATACTTATTGTGATATAAATGAAAATAATATAGAATCCAATAAAGATATTGAAGAAGATACCTTTCATAGACTTGAAAATTTACATAGTAATGTATCATCTAATTCTGGTAAAAAAGATATTAGTGTTGAGAATTTTGATGATTTAGAAGAATATGATAAAAAATATGATAAATTATTAATATAATTTTTATTTACAATGTATATATGACATTTATAAAAAAATATCAAGCTGAATCACTCGGAAAAAAATATAATATTAATTTCAAAGTTGTAGATAAATATCAATGGTGGTATGGTTTAAATGCTGAAATAGAACATAGTGATATAACTAATGGAGATTTAGATTTAACTGCTAAAATAGTTATTTCACATTTAAAGGAAGATCCAGAGTATTATTATTACTTGTATTATATAGAAAAAAAAAGAAAAGAACATTGGAAAAAACATAAAAAACCTACTATATTTAGAAATGTTGAGTAAAATTTAATAATTCAATATCTTTACCATTTTTATTTATACTTATATACATATAATAATCGAATACGTTAGATAAAGAATGCAAATATGTATATATGGGTATTGTTAATTTATATTCGTCTAATAGATAATAATCTTTTTTTATAGATTCAGTATCAGTGTCTTGACTTATAAGTTTATTATTAAAAAAATATATTACCTTTTGCATATTGGTATCTAACTCTGTATAAATATAATTACATATTATCATTGTTCTTTTTATATTTTTTGTTTTATCAGTTAATTCAAATATATAATACAAATTATCTTTATTTTGTATTTCGTTTTCTATATAAATTATATTTTGTATATTTATATTTGTACTTAGAGATAATATTTTGGTATCTGTTTCTTCGTTTTTTATGTTTGTAGAATATTTGTCAAAAAAATTAACGTGATTTATATAATTTTTTATTTTGTTATCTTTGTATTTGAATAAATTTATTAAATTAATATCGTAATTATGTAGTAATTCTATTATTTTAACTATAGAATCATTAAAATTCATTATGAATAAGTCATGTGTAGTTAATGATAAATTTGGAATATTTATATTATTTAAAGAGTAAATATTAGTGTATGTTTTTTTTTTAATTACTTGATTGTTTTTTACTACATTGTACTTTAATAATTGTGTAGAATCATCATAGTTTATCATACAATTGTCATTTTCTGTTAATGATACACATACCTTTATATCTTTATTTAATACAAGTACATATAATAAATTATTTATATAGATATAAGTATTTATGTTTGATAATATAAAATGATACGTTGATAAATATATATTTATATCATCTGATAATTTTAATATTAAATTATGTAAATCTAAAAAATTATGTGTTTTTATGATATATGTTTTTATTTTTTGTATTTTTTCTTGTATTTTTGTATCACTTACAGTATCTATGACTTTTATCAAATTATAAAATACATTATTGATATATACAATGGAGTTACTATTATTTGTATTTTGAATGTATTTTAAATATTCCTTGTTTTTTAATAACATATTTTTTATTTCTGTTGTATTTTCTTTCTTTATTTTTTTAGTTTCTATTTTTATATCATCTGTGTATTTTATTTTCATAAATAAACTATTTAATTTGTATATTATATTATATATACTTTTTTTATGTTCTGTGTTTGCTATTTTTTTCAAATTGTATAATATTTTTTTAATTTTGAAATATGATTCATAATATTTAGATTTTAATAAATTAAACTCTTTAAATGATTCGTAGCTAAAATCAATTGCATCTAATTTTTCTATTATTAAATTCTCATTATTATATATATACAATACACAGTTGTTATCAAATGATGATTTTAATTTTTTAGTTATATTGTCTCTTGATAATATATTTTTAATTTCTAATAATTTTTCATATACTTCATCTTTTCCGTATAAAAATTCTACGAGTTTTAATATTTTATTAATAGTTTGTATTTCGTTTAATATAAATGATTTTATATTTACATTATTCAATATTACGTTATTTAAATACGTGTTTAAATTGTCTGTGTATGTAGTTAATTTGTTAATGATTACGTGTACATTATAATTATCGAAAAAATGGTTTACGTTCTGTTTTTTAATTTTGTATATATATTTATTTTTATATATGTATATGTAATCTGATATATAGTAAGTACTTTGAACTGTTGAAGCAGGAGATATTTTATTGTAAAAATCTAAAAAATCATTTTTATCACTTTCTGATATAAACAACAATTTGTTAACTTTCTCTATATATAAATTATTTTCAAACTTATATATTTTTCCATTGTTGTTTATATAACCTGAATAAATATTTTCAGTATCTTCTATAAATATATGTTCCATATTATTATTTGTAATTATTTTTTATTTTAAAAAATATTTTTTAATCCATAAAAAAAACCAATATAAATGTAGTGAAGATATTATAATAGATGGATATAAAATTAAACTGTTGTTTCTAAAAAGATATATAAGTATTATATGATATATGATTCTTGTTAATAAAAACACAAGTCCAAATAACTTATTATTACGATATTTCTCGTTGATACTACCTATACCTAAAAAGAATGTTGGTAATTCCTCTAATAAAAATAATGTAAATATATTATATGTTTTTGTTAATAAAACTACTATATTTATATAAATATATGTATAATGATGTATGTAACCCGATAAACCCTGCATTTCATCATGATAAAATTTCTTACCTATAAATATATCTGAAATTAAATAGCTAATGAAATATAATATGGTGAATATTTGTATAAAATGTATATTTTTATTTTTGTAATTTATAAATGAATCAGTGTCTAGAATATAATTATATAATAAATACATACTCAATATGAACAACGTGATTGATGCTCTTATAGTTAGAATATAAGATGATTTTTTTTGCGATATGGTAGATATATTTTGTTTTATATTTTTATAAGAAATGTAATTTGATATACATAATAAAAAAACAAATAAAACATATACTATTTTATCTTCCATTTTTAATTATATTATAATTTTTTTATATAAATCCAGCGTATTTTTCATAATAAATACCTAAAAATACTAATATATACAAGATAAAAAGTATTATCCACGAATAATTGTATCTGTATAATGATAACAAAATTTTATATTTTTTTAAAAAAATTTTTTTTTTATATTCGTCAAATGTAGTATATGTATTCTTTATATCATAAATAGACAATTCTTTTTTTATTTTTATATATTGTTTACATAATGGGCATATACAGTAATTACTATAAAATAAATGTGTTACTAAACAATTTTTATGTATAAAATGATTGCACAAAGTTTTGTTGTTTGTATGTGTACGGCATATACAGCATAAATCATCTGTATCTTCATTTATATTTAATACTACGTAATCCATTAATGTAATATTCGTTTTTTTTAAATATTTTTTTATATGTATTAAATAATAACATGGGAAGTAAATTAAATCTTAAAGATATAAATATGTATGATAATTCTAAATATAATAAAGATAAAGTTAATGATATAAAATACAGTTTGAAATATGAAGAGAAAATAGAATACATGCAGAGTGAGAAATTTCTTGTAATAAATTCAAAAGACAGAAATGTAACAGACTATCCAAATTCTAACCATTTTTGTATATTTTTTGATGACACTTTTAAAAATATTTCAAAAATAGAATTAATACAGGCTATTATACCAGATAAAAATAGTGTTACATCTGAGCCATATTTATTATTAAATATAGATGAAATATCAGAGACTATGTATGCTAATGATAAATACATATCTGATTCATTTGCAGTTTTACAATTATGTAAACCTATAACAACTGGTGGATTTATAAATATAGAAAAAAGAATTCATGAAAATGTAGTAAAATATTATAACACCCCTAAATCCAGTCTGTCTAAAATGACAATTAAAATAATGACAACATCTGGTTCATTATTTGATTTTGGTGGAAGTGGTGATTTAAGTAAAGAATACCAAGTAGTATTAGTATTTCGTATAACGTGTATAGATAAAAGTACGTCAGAAATAAAGCAAAGAAATGTGTATTAGAGTTTACTTATTAATAATAAAATTTCTGTATCTAATATTTTGTGTTTTATTAATATATATTTATATAATTCCATGTCCAAATCTTTAATGTTATAATCTAATTTGTATAAATTATCTGTGGCTTTACTCAGATTTCCTAAATAAAATTCTGATCTACCTGATGAATCTACCAAATAAACTTTATAACTCTGGTCCTTTGTATTACCAAATATGTTACCATTTAATGTATAAAGATTAGTTTCTATGTGTAATAAATCTTTTAATATGTATCCTTGTCCTGATATAATTAGATTTTTATTAGTAGGTGAAAATGTTAAATATACATCTCTTGTAGGTTTTAATTTTTCTACATTTTTAATTGATTCGTAACAACTTGAAAATAATAAATTATATACAAGAATTGAAAATAAAATAACAAATATAAAATAAATATATTTTGTGTATGATTTAAAATCAGAATGTGAAGCCATATATATGTATTTTACAAATAAAAAAAATAAAAATTAAATTATTATATTATATTAATTATATGATAGTATATACAAATATTTTATCAAATGATTTAATATTATATTTTCAAAAAAACAATATAATTATATCTGATGAATTAAATGAAAATATTGATAGTATTTTAATAGATAATATTGATATCATAGATGATTATATATTAAGTATAAAGAATGATAAACGTATTACCTTAATATATTACGGTGATGAAATTGATATATTTAATCCATTTTTGGCTGCGTTCGATTATATTTTTACTAAAAATTTAGATAACTATAATACATTAAAAGAAATATTTTCAGTAGATTATACTTTTTATAATGAAACTTATGAATTTTTGATAAACGTACTTAAAAAATGTACTTTGAGACCATCTCCACCACAGTATATTTCAGATTACGACAAAGATAAAAGTATAGAAAATACACTTATAAATGTATTAAAATTGTTAGACTTGTACAATTCTAAAAATTTAATATATTTAAAAAACAATTATGCATTAAGTAGGTTATTATATACACGAAAACAGCCAAGTTCTGGTTATATAGAAAAAAGTATAACAGAACAAATATTATGGGATATAACAGAAGACCCCTATGCACCTTACTATTACGGTCTTGTAGAAGTGGTATTAAATGCTGGGTTGCAAAAAAAGATAAGATGGATAATAGAAGATTATTATAAAAATTACAAATATATATCTTTTAATAATAAAGATAATATAAAAATAGTTAATAAAAATTTTCAAGAATTACATAGAAGTGGATGGCAATATATAGTAAATAATATAATTAAAGAATTATCAGTTGAAAAAAAATTAATTGTAGATACTTATGTTGATAAAACATTTCATTGGAATATGGATTTTTATATAAAAAAAGGGTTATTACCGTATAATGAACGATGGGTTGGATTTATACATCATACATTTAGTTATTACAATAACTTTTATAATTGTGATGTCTTGTTTAATAATCCTATATTTTTACAAAGTCTAACACATTGTGAATGTCTTATTGTTATGACTGAATATCTGAAACAGCAAATTTTAAATATATTAGATAATATAGGTATACAAGTAGATGTATTTGTAGTGTATCACCCATCAATTGATGTTGACGTAAATGATATGTTCACAATAGATAAATTTGTAAATAATAACAATAAACAATTAGTACATGTAGGAAATTGGTTAAGAAATGTACATTCGATTTATGAAATAGAACTACCAACAAATTCAGTAGTTAATAAAAAAATGGTTTTAAAAAATAAAAACGCTGATAACTATATACCACCAGAAAATTTTATAAATGATTTATATACATCATTGAATTACAAACCAATTACAACAACTGTTCTTGATATATGTAAAATATCATTTGAAAATATATATGTAAAAGGTGTTTATGAATTTTTGTATAAATTGTTTAATTCAGTTGGATATATAGAATATTTAAACAATAATGAATATGATGTGTTATTTTCTAAAAATATAATTTTTGTAAAACTTGTAGATGCGTCAGCTATTAATACATTAATAGAATGTATATTAAGAAATACACCAATAATTATAAATAGAATTGATCCGGTTGTAGAAATGATAGGGAAAGATTATCCTTTGTTATATACACATAATTATGAAGTAAGTGTATTTTTATCCGATATTAAATATATAAATAATGCTTATAATTATTTAAAATCAATGGATAAAACAAAATACAAGATTGAAACATTTAATCAAAAAATGAGGGATATATTATCTGATATAAAAAAATAAATTATTTATAATTATTTTATTCCATATAATTATAAAATGTCTGAGTATTATCATAATTATTTTAACATTACAGTAAATAAACAAGTTGCTATGGTTAGATATTTAGCTGAAGGTGGTTTTGATTTTTATGCAGATTATCAATATAATGACGGTGTAGTTGATGTAATGACATCCAGACAATTAAATCAGAGTGAATTAGACGATTTAACAGCGTACATGAACGCATATGTAGATCCAGAAGTATATCTTGATTTACAAAATACAACAACTGACACATTTAAAACAACAAGAATAAATTCATCAAGTTTACAAAATGTACAGCTTTTTTTTTACCCACACTCGACTATTACAAACGGAGATTTGTCTTTCAATGCTATAAAAACATTATTTTTATTAGAGTGTGATGATATAACAAGTATGCTTGCGTTTTCTGGGCAAGCAAGTATAACATATAGAATATATTGTGAAACACGTGGGGTAGAAATTTTTTCTGATACTATTGATATAACTGAACTATGTAATACTTGGAAACAACAAGCTATGAGTGGCACTGTTGGGGCGGTATCTTCTTACAAGACTCATTTGTGTGAAGGTTTAAGACATGTAGTTGCAAATTATGATTGTGTATGGTTATATCAGTTATCTATTTCTATACCTAATGTTTATGTGTCAATCTTATCCAAACAAATGTTATACTATCAATTATTATAATTTAAAAATAATTTAAAATTATTATTTATATTAAAATGTGTAAAGTGATAGTTGGTATACTAGCATCAGAAGGTTATGATCAGTTTAAAGAAATATGGGTGAAAAATATTAAATATATAAAATCAACATCTAATACTTTTGATTTTTATTTTATATATGGTGGATGTTGTAATAAGATAGTAAAAAATGACTTTTATACGGATTTTTACAACGATAGTGTTGAATCCATTAAGAATATGACTATAAAAACTTTAAAATTTTATAAATATATTATAGAAAATATTAAATTTGATTTTGTATTAAGAACAAATTTATCAACATTGTTTGATTTTGTAAAAATGAACGAATGGTTTTCAAATATACAAGAAAAAAATTTTTTTAGTGGTTCTATAATATCAAATTTTTCTTACGAATATACTTTGATATCAGGTGTCAATACGGTATTTTCATGTGATATTGTAAATTTTTTAAATGATAATTTTTATAAATTTTCATATGATGAAAATGAAGATGTAGAGACAAGTAAAATGGTATTTAATAATGTAAAAAATATAAATTTCAAATCTATTATACGTATTGATTTTTTATCAGAAAATACCATGTTGTATCATAAATGTTCAGAAATTGACAATGATGATATATTTTGTTTTAGATTTAAATCAAATAATCGTGATAATGATGTGAAAAATATGAATTATATATTGAATAAAATAATATTGAAAAAATTAGATTATAAAAAAAATATAAAATTTATAAAGTGTGAAAATCCAGAAATGAATATATATTCAAAGAGTATATATATTATAAATAAAAATTGAAATATATAAAACCAATAAAGTATATAAATGAATAAATTACTTGATAAATATCCAAATTCTATAAGGAAAGAATTAAAAAAACAACTCGAAATATTATCTATAGACATAACTAATGAATACGTAATAAACGATAAATATAATAAAATAATAAACAAAGATGATTTATATAATATGTTTTTAAAACATTTTTTATTAAATGATCATGTAAATGAATTAAAAATTTGTGTAGGATTAACTGCAAAAGGTGAAAATTGTACGAGAAGTGTATACAATAATACTAAGTATTGTAAAACACATTTTATAAAATATAAACATACTTTAAATAAATATAAGATGAATGAAGAGTATATTTACGACGTGATAGAATTAAAAAATAACAATATAATAGACGATAAAATATATAAAAAAATATATATAAATGGATTATTATATAATACAGATGGTAAATATATATATGATGAAAATAATGAAAAATGCGGTTATAAAAATGAAGTAAATGAATATACTGTTTGTTATGATCCATTTATATTAGATTCTATATCTATTTAAACATAAATTATAACAAATCATGCTATATAGAATTTTTATTATAATATTGTATATATTTCTTGTTAATGCTCATTTGTTTATAAAATATCCACCTTCAAGAAATTCTAAATATTCTATATATTACGTAAAGAATAATAAAGTAAATTATAATATTATGGAACCGTTATATGCTACAGAATCAAGGTTTGTTTTTCCATGTAAAGGATTTCCTGTGGGTCCATCAACAGTAATTATAAATTCAAATATAATATTTTTAACATTTGAAGGATTTGTACACGTATATGGTGTTTGCCAGCTTGGGATATCTTTAAATAATAAGGATTTTGTAGTGTTAAAGACGATTACAGATTGTTTTAAAAATGGTAATATGATTTTAAAATTAACATTGCCAGTTAATTTTCCTAGTAAAAAAATTATAATATTTTGGACATATATAAATGCTGTAGGTAATAGAGAATATTATATGGACTGCGCAGATGTGTATATAAACAATAAAAATATTGTAAACCCAATGAAGGAAATAATAGGTAGAGAATTGTTAATAGTTAATATATTACATTATGATATTATAGATGAATTTCCTTTAAAATTTCCTGATAAATTGTTAACTAAATTGAAAAGTAGAAAGATAAAAGTATTAAAATTATAAATAATATTTTAATATATTATAAAATATATTAAAATGTCTGGTTGTACTAAATACAATAAATCGTGTAAAACACCAAAGAAGTATAAAAAATCTAAGAAATCAAAGAAATCAAATAACAAGAAAAGTTATAAAAAATCAAAGAAATCAAATTACAACAAGAAAAGTTATAAAAAGTCGAAGAAATCTAAGAAGTCGAAGAAGTCTAAAAAGTCTAAAAAGTCGAATAAGTCTAAGAAGTCGAAGAAATCTAAGAAGTCTAAGAAGTCAAAGAAGTCGAAGAAGTCAAAGAAGTCGAAGAAGTCGAAGAAGTCGAAGAAGTCAAAGAAGTCGAAGAAGTCAAAGAAGTCAAAGAAGTCTAAGAAATCTAAGAAGTCTAAGAAGTCTAAGAAGTCGAAGAAATCGAAGAAATCAAAGAAATCAAAGAAGTCTAAAAAAGATATATGTAAACAGGATAAAATAAGTAGTGTTATGAGAGAATATAAAAATAGATCCTTAAAATTAAGGAATGGAAGACTTGTTACAAATAGAAAACAAGCAATTGCAATTGCTTTAAGTGTTGCTGACAGAAAATGTTAATAATTATAAACTAACACCTTTGTATTTTATTAGTGTTGAAATCCAGTTTGGTGTGTTTGTACTGGTATACTGAACTTGACCTGAATTTGTAATAAAAAATTGTAATCCTGTACTATCACCGTTAATCATATCTGTAGTTTCTATAATCCATGATGAATATTTTTTTAATATTTTTAAGTCGTATAAATTAGATATATCAGTTGTTGTTGTGGTTATTTTAACGAATATTATACCTTTAAAACAAGAAATACCATTAGGTATAGAAAATCCAACTATGTCACTTTGTACATTTTGATTATTTGATGCATTAAATGTATTTTCATTTAATATATCAAAAATATTAGGTTTTATATTTATATTGTTTACATATAAATTAGACCCTACATATAAAGTTTTAGATACACTTGCACCTCCTAAAATAGTAATTGGACCACCACTTGTGTTATTAGATGCATCCGATGTATTTTTTAGTATAATAGATGCGCTTGTACCTAATTCTACTGTATTGTTTTGAAATATAAATTCATCAGATGAAGAAATGGGATCTATGCCATTCCCGTATAAAATTCCAAAAGGATTTATATAGTTTAAACCAGTTCCACCTTTGTTTACTGGTAATGCAGTGTATTCTATATTGGTTGTTATATTATATCTTATTGTGACTTGTGATGAATTTGGATTTTTATATTGTAAAATACCATATTGTGGATAATTTGATATACCGAATGAAATACCTAGAAAGTCACCACTAAATTGGTTATTTATAGTCCATATATCGTTTGTTAATATACCCCATATGTCATAAAATGCGTATTTGTTATCGGTTATATTTTCAGCATATAATCTTATATAAAAATTTGTTTGTGTTTTTTGAAACGTGAATGATGGTAATTGTGTGAAAGAGACTATATTTGCATCTAATGTTAATGTAGAAAATGTCAAATCAATATAATGGTTTTGAATATATAAATAAAAAGTTTCATTGTTTGTGTTTTTGTATTGTAAATTACCAATGTTCGATACGTTAAAATGAATACCAGTAATATTACCTATTTGTGTTTGCGTTATTGACCATGATATACTTTTTACGATTTTTAGATTAAATAATGCAAATGAATCTGTACCATTTGATATATAAATATATATATCAGAAGACAAAATACTTGATAAAGACAATGCTAAATCGGTGAAAGATAAATTTTGTACTATTGTAAAATTTGTTTGTGTTAAATTAGATAAAGATATTGTATTTTCTGTAAAATATTGTATTTTGTATCTTATAGATGATGTATAATTATCAGTATTTTGATTTGTATAAGTTAATGTATCAGTATTTGATATAGAAAAGTCTATTTGATTATAATCCCCAACAAAACTTGTATTTATCATCCACGAGGTTAACGTTCTATAAGCTTTGATAATATATATACAACTGGTATTATTATGGGTTGTATAAATATATATAATTACACTATTGTAATTAGGATCTATTGTAAATGGTAATTCGGAATCTATGACATTATTATCTAATACAAAATATTCAGCATTTATAAAAAGAGAGTCAATGTACTGTTTATTAACTGCATCAAGATTATTTATTGGGTCAGAAACATTTATAATATTATGATTATTTACGTCTAATATAGCATCGATATAAGTAGGTTTATATATTAATAAATTTCCAGATGAAACTAAAAAAACATTGTCTGTTTGATTTTGGGAAAGTAAAATATTAGAATTTAAATATAGTAGATTAGAATTTGTTATATATGTAAAATTATCAGAACCATAAACTGATCCATTTGTTCCGCCAAATAATACGTTACCAAGTGTAAAATTTCCGTTTATACTACCGAATGTAATATTGTCGATATATTGTTTATTTACAGCGTCAAGTGGGTTTATTGGATCTGACAGATTAATTATTCTGTAATTGTTTAAATCTAAATTTTTATATAACAATAAATTTCCTGAACTTATTAAAAAAATATTATCAGTTTGATTTTGTGTAAATAATAAATTAGTATTAAAATTTAATAGATTAGAAGTAGTATTGTATGTTAAATTATCAAATCCATTTAAACTACCATCTGAACCACCTACTATAAGTTGACCAGTCGAAAAATTTCCATATACACTACCAAAAGTTATACTATCAACATATTGTTTGTTTGCTGCATCTAAATTGTTAATTGGGTCATTTACATTTACTATCCTGTTTGCATTAACATCCAGAATTCCTCCTATATATACATTTTTTTGAAAAATTCCACCACCAAGAGAAATAAATGTACCACCTGATGTAAGACTTAATGCATTAGATGTATTATTTATACATATACCACCACGTAATAAAAGGCTACCTGATGATATATTTAAGGATTCTTGTGTATGCGCTATATCAATATAATTTTTGTAAAATGTAGAGTTATGGATATTTATTCCATAATTTTCATTGTATTCTTGTATAGTGTTTATATATAAAACACCTGATCCTTCTATAGAACCATCCCCTTGTAATGATGGTATATCCGCCTGTACAACTGATAAATTTCCTTTTATTACGGTTCCTTCTAAATTTTCTAATATTCCGTTATCCATTAAGTTAATAATGGTTAATATTTTTTTTTATGTATTTAACTTTAACATAAATAATAAATTTATTTTATTATTTATTTTATGATATATGATTACCATGATGAACTACTGTCTGAATTAACAGAGTGTGATTGAGATGAACTACCACTGGAAGAAGATGATGAATTTTCAGTTGTGCTAGTACTTGATTGACTTGACGAATTAGATGTAGAACTTTTAGATTCTGATGAATCTGAATCGTATGAATCTGTTTCTGATTCTGATTCTGATACAGAATGTGATTTCTTTTTTTCATTTTTATATTTTTCATCAAGTTTTTCTTTATATGTTTTAAAATCAAATGTGTTTGAAATATTTTTTAAATCTGGTGATTTATATTTTAATTTATCTAGCATTTTTTTCTTTAATAATTCTTGTTTTTGCAATGAGTCTTGTTTTTTCAATTCGATTCTAGAAAATGGCTCGCTCATTTATTTTAAAAAAGTTATTTTTAAATTATTATTTATATAACTTTAGAAATAATCCATTTCCATTCATCTTTATAATTATATCCAGGAATGTACATTTTTTCGTTAAGACCATATATATAATCATTATTTATGTTGTCTGATTGCGTGAGTATTTTTAAAATATTTTTACTAGTTGTGGTTTTATCTAATGTATTTATATTAGGTAATAAATAATTAATATATATAGAATCTAAAAATGTATCCATCTTATTTAGATTTTTATTTTTTGATGGTTTTGAAAATATATTTTTTACATATGTAATAGATTTCTTATAATCTGATAAATATTCATTATATGATTTTAATAGTTTAGACTGTAATTCGATATAATCATATTTTAACATTTTACATAATGTATCCAGTAATACAGTTGTATTTATACTTGTAGGTATATCGTTTGTATCCGTGGGAATTTTGTAAGAAAAATTGTTCCAATCTAAATCAGTTAATAAATTGTGTATTTTTCTAGTTGTATATATAGGGAAAAATGGTTTTATGTTATAAAACGAATATAAACAACTATGAAATCTCATAGTGATATTGTAATGTGTATAATATTTGTATATTTTGTACACTGTTTCGTTTGAACAATTATTAAAATTTAATATATTGTTATTTTCACCTATTAAATTCATGATATCGTTATGTATTATATTATCATTTTCAAAATTGTTATCATTAGAATTAAATGGTATTAATATAATAAAATATTTTTCACTTATAAGATACATTATAATATATTTAAAATTGTTTAATAATTCAGTATAGTTGTTTGTGTTTTCATCATATATATGTCTTGATAATGTAATTGTTATTATTTTTTTATTTTCAGATATTTTTGTAATCATATCATTGTGTGTATAAATCAATGATTTATTTAGATTTATAGATATGTCAGGTATATAAAATAATCTATCTGAATCGTAATAATAAGATAAATATTTAAGATCTTGTTTAGTTCTTATGAAAATATAATCGATAAAATTATTAAATTTTATTAAATATTGTTTATAAGGAATTCCAACGGATAATGCTATTACCATATTTTGTTTATTTGATAAAATATTGTGTATATTTGATAAAAAATATTCATTTATAATATCACCCCCACCTAAAATAATAATATCTTTTTGTTTTATGGTAAATTCGTTTAATTTATCAGCGTCTATGAAAATTAAGGTATGTTTTATTGACAATTTAGAAAATAGATATGCAAATGATATCTTGTATTGTTCATCTCCTAGGTTCATATGATTATAATATCCAATGATTAATATTCTAACCATATAAAAAATGAATTAAAATAAATTTAATTTAAAAACATATTAAATCAATATAAATACAATGTTGAGTGAAAGATATACTGTGTTTCCAATCAAGTATCATAACTTGTGGGAATATTATAAAAAACAATTAGCATTATTCTGGACTGTTGAGGAAATAAAATTAAACGACGATTTAACTGATTTTAATAATTTAACAAAAGATGAACAATTTTTTTTAAAAAATGTTTTGGCATTTTTTGCAAGTAGTGACGGGATTGTAAATGAAAATTTATTAATTAATTTTTATAATGAAATAGAAATAGCAGAAGCTAGAAATTTTTATGCTTCTCAAGCTCTTATCGAGGCAGTTCATAATGAAATGTATAGTATTTTAATTGATACTTATATTACAGATGTTAATGAAAAAAATGAATTATTCAGCGCAATTGAAACTAATGAAGCTATAAAGGTCAAAGCTGATTGGTGCATGAAATGGATTACAGAAGGCTCTGGTTTGATAAAGTGTATTCCCGAACACGAAATGGCGGTTTTGAAAAAAATGTCTCGTAATTATGATAAAAATTCAGAAGAATGGAAAAGTTTGAATTTTATAACAAAAGACCGTCCTAGTATCGAGCAAAGATTGTTGTGTTTTATTTTCATTGAAGGAATCTTTTTTTCTGGATCCTTCTGTGCAATTTACTGGTTAAAAAATAGAAATAAATTGCCAGGTCTTACCAGTTCCAATGAATTTATTGCGAGAGACGAAAATCTGCACGCATCCTTTGGAATCGAGTTGTATCTTACCATTGCGAATCCAAGATTACCTGAAAAAATGGTTCATGAAATTATTGATGAAGCAGTTGAAATTGAGAAGAACTTTATTACTAAAAGTTTACCAGTTTCACTTATTGGTATGAACTGTACATTGATGTGTGAATATATAGAATATGTTGCTGATAGATGGCTTGTAATGCTTGAATATAATAAGAAATATAATGCTAAAAACCCATTCAGTTTTATGGAATTGATTTCGTTGCATTCTAAACAAAATTTCTTTGAAGGTGTTAATTCAAGCTATTCCAAAAGCAATGTTGGTGTAAATGCAGAGGATAGAGAGTTTGGTATCGTAGAGGACTTTTAGATAAGAGATAATAAGGAAATAGTCGTTTCTCGCTTTGGAAAATCGACTTCAAAGACTGTTAAAGATGATGGTGGATTAAATAAAGAAACAATAATGCTTACACAAATAATTATATTATTTTTAATATAATTATATTGCGTTGATAAAATAATTTAAAAATATATATTACAAGGGTATAACAGTTATGGATGGCGTAAATGATCCAAATTGTATTGCAAGAGCATTTGAAAATACCAATATAACAATTTTACAAGAAAATGAATCATATTGGTTTAGGGCAAGCGATGTAGCGAGCATTTTAGAAATAACACATGTTGCATCGTCTATTCAGAATTATACAGAAAGAGAAAAGGGTATACGTGAAGTCCATACCCTTGGAGG
>JACCDO011912616.1_pt1 | contig 25400 bp, 26 predicted proteins | sample 7446101 | NCBI WGS metagenome assembly JACCDO01 (sample SAMN15323440, study PRJNA562643) | freshwater metagenome | isolation source: river surface water | place: USA:Blue River Watershed | collected 2017-08-16 | reverse complement strand
CACGTGAGCTGCCACAGGTATGGGACACGGTTGCGCCCATGTTGCAGAAGGCGATTGACATCAATCCAGATGAGACGTCTGTACAGCACGTGAACTATTCAATTCGCAAAGGCGAAACACATCTCTTAGTCTGGGAAGAGCCTGACGTTGGTATTACTGGCGCGGCCACGGTTAACTTCATTGATTACCCAAACGAACGCGTTGCTCATGTACAACTCATGGGCGGCAAAGGCATAGTCAAAGCGCATGTATTTGACGAAGCAAAGAATTGGATGCGTGCGTTTGGGGCGACTAAAGCTCAATGCTGGTGTCAGGACAACTTAGTGCCTATGTATGAAAAGATGGGCATGACAAACACCCATAAGGTGATGAGGATTGGATTATGAATATCTTGCACGAAAAACGCAAATTACTTCCTATGGGCCATGCGATGGGTGGCCTTATGGGCGGTGGCGGTGGCGGCGGCACTACTAGTACCTCATACCAAACAAACATCCCTGAGTATGCGCGTCCCTATGTCGACACGATGCTTGGTGCTACGCAGAACCAGCTGTTCACTACGCAAAAAACTGGTGGTACGCCTACATATGACTCCGAAGGTAATCAGATCGGTACTACCGGCGGTACAACAGAGATAACTGGTTTCCAACCTTATCGCGCTTTCGGTGGCACGTACGACGAAGATAAAAGCAGCCCTACCTGCGGCAAGCAGCTTACATATGACCCAAGCAAATCAGTTGCTGGGTTTACTGACTTGCAGACTGGCGCACAGCAGGCAGCGAGAGATATCCGTATGCCCGGCCAGTTTGGCGATGCCACAACTGCCGCTAATCAAGGTATCCAACAAGCCCTTAACGCAAGCCAATATCAGCCATATGCTTTTGGTAACCAATACCAAGCGCCTCCTTCTTATAGCACCGGCATCTTCGGTGTTCAAGATGTAAACGCACCCAACTTATCTCAATATCAGATGGGTCCTGCTGAGCGCGTTCGTACGCAAAGTTTTGCGCGACCCGGCTCTGCTGAGGCTTACATGTCCCCCTATATGCAGGGTGTGGTGGATATTCAACAGCGCGAAGCTCGTCGTGCATCTGATATTGCTCGTCAAGGTCAGCAAGCCCAAGCCGTTGGCGCAGGCGCGTTTGGTGGCTCTCGTCAGGCATTGGTTGAAGCAGAGCGGCAGCGCAACCTTGCCACACAACTAGGTGATATCCAATCTGCTGGTTTGCAGAGCGCCTATGGCCAAGCCCAGCAACAGTTCAATGTGGAACAACAAGCGCGCCTTGCTGCTCAGCAGGCTAATCAACAAGCAGGTATTACTGTTGGTGGTCAAAACTTACAAGCACTGCTTGGCACCCAACAACTTGGCGCTGGCCAAAATCTACAGGCTCAACTAGCTAATCAGCAGGCAGGTATGCAAGCGCAGCAGCTTGCGGAACAATCTCGTCAGTACGGCTACGGTCAGAACATGACTGCTGCCCAGCTTGCAGCTCAGTATGGTTTAGCGGGTCAACAAGCCACAGAGCAGTCACGTCAGTTTGGCGCTAACCTAGGCTTACAAGGCGCGCAGACTGGTATCCAAGGTGCTAGTCAGTTGGCTGGTATTGGCGGTCAACAGCTCGCGGCTCAGCAAGGCATCATCGGTTTGCAAAACCAAATGGGCGCGCAACGACAAGCTTACGACCAACAAGTCATCAACCAAGCTATCCAAGACTACGCCAACGCACAGCAGTACCCACTCATGCAGTTGGGCACCATGTCGAACATGCTGCGCGGCTTGCCCATGCAGGCTCAAACTACCAACCAATATGTTGCACAGCCAAACGCTATTACTCAAGGTATTGGCGCGATGGGTACCTACGGCGCACTCAAAGGCGCGGGTGTATTTGCAGAGGGTGGCGAAGTTAAGTCTATGGCTGCGGGCGGTATTACGTCTGTTCCTCGCTACGACATCGGTGGTGAAGTTGCATCTCAGTTGGAGAACATGGACCCACAAGAGCTGGAAAGACATGCTAAAGAATCTTCCAGCCCAACTATTCGTCGCATGGCTGCAAAGCTTCTGCGCGAAAAACAAATGGCGCAAGCACCTCAAGGTGTAGGCCCCGTCGGTCCTATGGGTGTTGACTACCAAGCCGCGCCAGTGCGTGCTGCGGCTGGTGGCATCTTGGCGTTCTATGCGGGGGGCAATAAAAAAGATGCGGAAGAACGAGACTACTCTGTGCTGAGTGACGCAGACTTCCCAACTGAACCCCAAAAAGAAATTGAAACTTCTGACGCTAGACTGTCTAGCACCCCCAGAACCGGTATTGGCCCTGTGCTATCCCGTGCGGGCGAAGCGATTGGTCGCGGCGTCGATGTTGCACGTCAAGGTATTAGAAGCGCGGTTGAGCGCCCAAAACTCGAAGGTATGCGCTTTGACCGTGAGGATAAAACTACCCCTGATATTGTCCCAGTGGGCTACGAGAAAAAGCCTGCAACTTCTACCAAACCTGAGTTGCAAACCGCTGAAGGCGCAGCTTCGCGTACACCTGCGCAGAAAGCTGAACAAGCTCGTCTAGCTGCAATCTATGCTGCGCAGCGCGCCGCTCCCGCAAAAGGAGAACAACAAGCTACGGCTTCCGTAACTCGCCCCGCCGCTCCAGCAGAAGGACCAGCAGCGGCGCCCGCAGCGGCACGCGCCCAAGGTGTTGCACAGGTTGCTGCTCCAGCAGCGGAAGCATATGATCCATTGGCTAACATCAACAAAGCTATTACAGCCGCTGAGAAAGAAGCCAATCTATCTGATGAGGACTACCTCAAGCGTGTTAAGGCGAATGTTCCAGAAAATCAAGCTGTTGCTGAATACCGCAAGAGCATCATGGATGAGCGCGCCAATTCTGTTGACGAAGCCAAACGTCAACGCTACATGCGCATGGCTGAGTTCTTCTCACGTTGGGGTACGACCCCGGGCTCAGTTCTTACAGCTGGCCTCAGCGCTATGCAGAAGACACTGCCTGATCTGATTACAGATGAACGCGAGTTGAAGAAAGCTAGGCGTGAACTTGACAAGGCGCAATACGACATTGATAACGCTACCCGTCTAGAAGAGTTGGGCTACATCAAGGATGCTCGTGCCCTGAAAGAGAAGACCGCTGACCGTCTGAAAGATCTGACTCACTACAGAATCAATGCCGAGACTCAGCTCGCTACTACTAAGATGACTCGTGACTCCGCTGAAAGAGTTGCTCGTACTCAAGCAGCTGTTAGCGCTGAATCTTCAAGAACAAGCCGTGAACTTGCAGCTGACGATAAAGCTTACAGAACAATCTTTGTGGCTCAAGACAAAGTTAAAGATATCATGAGCGGCTTGGATAAATATAAAACTTCTGATGAGTATAAAAACGCCACGAGAGCTATCGACGCCTATAACAAACAAGTAAAAGAAAAAGGCGAAGAGAATGTAGAAAAAGGAGTTAGGTCTAGATTTGAGAGCGCCCGTGAGAAACTTTATGGTAAAAAAGGTGCCTTGACTATGTGGGAGAGTCAGCTTGATGAAGCTAAACAAGACGTACGAGATGCACGTGACCGCTACACACAGAAAGGTGGGAAGGCCCCCACGCAAAAAAGTAAGGGTGAACCAACCGTTTCTAACTGGGGTTAAATATGGCACGCGACGTAACAGTTACGTTTGATGACGGCTCCCAACACGTCTACAGAGGCGCGCCTGATGACATCACTCCACAGCAAGTTCAAGAGCGTGCTGAAAGAGAATTCAGAAGGCCTGTCACTGCGTTGGATGGTGGCCGTAAACCTGCGCCCGAACCAGAACCCATAGTTGCGCCTCCTGCTCCTCAAGCACAACCTGAAGGAGCGCCCCTGCTTGAAAGGGCGTTGGGTAAATCCGTAGGTAAGACCGCTGACACCATGTTGGGTGGCGTCGTTGATGTGCCGCTGCAAGTAGCTTCCGGCGTGGCTGGTGGCGTAGAGATGATCTCCAACTTCTTTGGGGCTGACAACAAACTCTCTTCAGCGATGCGTGACACTCAAGGGTACCTTTCTGGGCTCCTTAGCGCATCAGCCAAACAAGATCAAAAAGAGATCGCTCGCATTCTTGAAGATGCAAAAGACAAGGGTGTGCTTGACCAAGTCAAAGCTGGCTTGAAAGCCTTTACGGTTGCGCCTGTTGACATGATGTCTCAGGCCTTCGGCACGATGGCTCCTGTTGTGGCTACTGGCGCTGCCACCGCACTTGCTCAAGTTCCTGCAATTGCTGCTGGTGCTATCACTACTGGTGTTGGCGCAGTCATGGGTGCTGGCACTGTCAAAGGCTCTATCTATCAGGCCACGCAAGATATTCTTAAAGAGCGCACTGATCTGCCAGAGAAACAGATCAACAAGATAGCCGAAGAAGCGCAAGCGTACGGTGGTAAAAACTTAGATCAGATTTTGATCGGCTCTGGACTTGGCGCTTTCGGTGCGCGCACAGGTATTGAGAGTGCATTTGCTAAAAATCTAGCCAAGGGCATTACATCTAAGGCAGCAACGATTGAAGCTATCGAGGCTGCTGGTAAGAAAGAAACTGAAGCGATGGCGAAGGCTGGCGTCAAAAAGACTGCCGCTAAGAAAGGCGCTGCTGAATTTGCTGGTGAGTCACTTGAAGGTGGTCAAGAGCAGTTGGCTGCCAACATCGCTCAACAACGTGAAGGCTTCACTGATGTACCCACTATGCGTGGTGTGGTCAGTCAAGCGACTATGGAAGGTATGGCAGGGCTTGGGCTCGGTGCTTATGGCGGCGCACGTGAGGCGTATAGAGCTAAACAAGGTGTTGCCACGCCCCTGACAGAAGAAGAGAAAGCATTCTTGGAGCCCGGCGATGTCAAGCGTCGCGAAGAGGCGCTCCAGAAAACAGACGCTCTATCACCCGAGCTGGAAGCAGCTATTCAAGCTGCCACCGTTGCCACTAAGGAACAACTCACACCTGCAAAAGAAGGAGAGCCTAGTGATACAGGATCTGTCGAATCCACAGCTGGAACAAGCGCTACAGTGGCTGCACAACCCCAAACTACCGCAACCGAAACTGCCGGACCTGACGTGGGCGGAGTGGACACTGCTGGACCAGCTGCTACAACAACTGATGCTGGAAAAGAAGCTGAGCCAGCTGCACTGAAGCAGCAAAAGCTTGAGACGTTGTCGTCTCGCCGTAATGAGTTAGTTGACATGATCGACGAAGGCCTGCCAGAGAAGCACGCCAAGGTCAAAAATAAACTCAAGGCACTCAACAACTTAGAGCAAGAACTTGGACTTAAGCTGTCCACATACGATCAAGTTTCGTTTGACACCGAGCCTTCCGGCGGCGCAGTGCTGTCTGCCAAGAAGCAGCCTCCTCAATATATTGATATTGAGACTTTAAAAGGCCAGCTAAAGGCTGAAGGCAAAGAAGTGCCTGACAACCTGCGGGTTATTGCAGCTGCTGATACACACCCCGCCTACAAGATCGACCCCAACGCTACGGAAGAAGAAAACTTACGTGGCGCGATGGAGCTCGTTAAAAAGCGTGAAGAGATAGAAGCTGAAGAAACTAAGACCAGCCTCGAAGAATCGAAGGTATATACAGAAGGCAGAAACAAAGGCAAGCCAAAACCCGAAGTTCGCTACGACAAAGACAACATCCCTGAAAATGCTGAAGAGTTGTACAACGATGCGCGGGAAGATAAGCCTGACCTGCCTCAGTGGTACAAGCTCGACTCTGACGAAAAAGATGTTTTCTTTGAAAACGTCAGAAGAAACACTCTGGATGAATACTACAAAGCCGCCGACGCGCTGATTGCTCACCGCAAAGAAAAAGGCTCGCGTGCAGAAGGATACAAAAAACAGCAAGAGTTTGAAGGGCCTCCTACTGAAACACAAAAAGAAAAGCTGGATGTATCCGATAAAACATCCTCACCTGCTGGCCAACGCACGATCCTCAACTATGAGGCTAACCGTGATATTGCTTCAAAGCTTCTTCAGATCAAGTTACCTCGTTGGGGCGATTTATCACCTAAAGCTCAGAAGGTATATCTAGACGCTATTGTTAATAACGCCGCCAGACAAATGGATGTGGCGTTTGCAGCTGCTGCCGAGCAAATGGTGAAGGAACAACAAGGCCTGTCACAACAGCAACGTCAAGCAACTGTTGACAACATTCGTCGCTTACAAGACAAGGTGCGTTTGGAGGCTGAGAAGAACCAAGCTGATCTAGAGAAACTCCGTCGTGACTACGACCGCGCAGCAGGCACAGAGGCATTCGTGCCCGGTAAGGCTGCAACCAAGCTATCTAAGACTGTCATTGACCACCTGATGAAAGGTCGGTTGAAGCTCGCGCTGGAAGAGATTTCTAAAACTCTTAGCAAGAACCCAGACCCACAAAACAAAATGGCTGGTCGCATCGCTGCGCGTTTAGCTGAATTGGGTTTGAACACCAAGGTACGTGTCTCGCCTGAACCGTTAAGCAATAACGACTTGGCGCAGTATGACCCTGTCAAGGATGAGATTGTTATTGGGCCAGAGGGCTTTTCTAGTTCAACTGTGCTGCATGAGGTGACCCACGCTGGCACCGTTCGCGTGTTGTATTTGTATCTATCAGGTAAAAGGAATCTCCTCACTGAGCGCCAGATCAAAGGTGCAGAGCAGATTCTCAAGATCATGATCGCTACAAAGAATGCGTTGTCTAAAGATTTCCCTTACGCATACGAGCTTGATGAGAACGGCGAGAACCCCAACGTCTATGAATTCATTGCCTATGCGTTGAACGATAAGGCATTCCAAGCAGCGTTAGATGAATTCAGTGTGGGATACACCGAAGGCATCATGATGGACCAAGCATTGAAAGATGCAGGGTTCGAGCCTTTGTATGGCACTCAACCTATTGAGTCGATGCTGCCACAGAAAAAGAGCGCGTGGTCGTCGTTCAAGAAGGCAATTGCTGGCATCTTAAATTTTGCTAAAACGCCTTTCAACAACATCAACTTCGTCATGGAGTTGAACGCTGCGTTCGACGACATCTTGTCTGTGCCCACTGGTGGTATCAACGTCAATCAAACGTTTGCAGCAAAAGGCAAGAAGGCGAAGCCAAAGAAAGAACCGCTCAAAGCGCCTGAGTACACAGCTCCCGGTTTTAAGAGTGGTGACGCTCGGTATAAAACCCCAGAAGCCGCTCTGCCGCCTAACCGCTGGCAGAAGGTGAAGCATTCTCTTACTACAGCTGAAGGATGGCGCAACATTGCGCGCGCTATTCAAGACCGTCGTGCCTATGCTAAATACACGCAACGCAAGATCGCTCTGGCTGGTGGTCGCATTATTCGTGACTTGAGCAAAAACTTTAACAACTTCTACGATCAGTTAGTTGTGTCAGCTGCTGAAGCGGAGAACTTCTACAACGGGCGCTTGCAAGCGCCTATGGATAACCTGCGCATGTCGGTGCGTGAGTTTGCCTCGTCGATGAACCTGTCGATTAAAGAAGCGACAGAGATGCTGCATCCCATCGTGGAAGCATTCCATGAGCCAGAGCGACGCTTTGTAAAGTGGATGTTGACAGTGCCTTTGAGCAAAGCCAAGACACTTATGCACAATGGTAAGTTGATTAGCCCTGCTGAGCGCCGCGAGCAAATCGTTGGTGACAAGGCCAAGGGTATTAAAGGCATCATTCATCAAGCTGCACTGAACGATCAACAGAAGGCTGCGCTTCGCCAAGAACTTGAATTCCTGACAGGTGGCAAACTTGTCAAAGGCCCTGAAGGTATGTTTACATTCCAGAAGAAGGGCGGCTTCACTGATCCAAAAGGTGGCTACACCCCAGTCACAGATAGAAAGATCACAACTGATGACTTCTATGACAAGGGCGGCGTCTACAACGTGCTGGGTATTGGTGAGCAGCAGGTCAACAAAGTTAAAGAGGAACTCAACACTCTTACAGCTGAGCAACGCGCTGCGCTGACTAAAGTTATGGAGAATGCCAGCGAGGTTAGCAAGCAAGCTGCCAAGCTTGAGCAGATCGGCGGCTATTGGTCGTGGCCTGTTTCTAACATGACCGGCATCTACGACTGGCAATACTACATGCCATTCAAGGGCAAGAACAATCAAGACTTGGATAACAGCGAGATTGGCAAATTCATGGTCCCTGACAGCAAACGCAACGGGCGTGAATTGCAAGAGATTCCATACTCAATGGATGGCCGCTTTAGTGCGTCTAACAACCCCATCACCCAGCTGATGTCTGATGCCACACGCGCTGCTGGCCGTGCCGGTCGTCGCAACGTCACTAAAGCTATTAAAAATGCGTTGCCCTTTAACAAAGAAACCAATCCAGAAGGCACAGGCATTATTGACGGTAAGGTTGAGAAGCATATCCCGTTTGAAGATCGTGAGACGGAGGATCTAGCGAAATACAAAACTGACAAGTACATCTTCCACTACAACGACGATGGCTCTGTTGACATTTTGTTTGTGGCTGATAACAAGCTGCGCGAATCTATTCGTCTGTCATTCCAGAAAACAAACATGTTGCTGGATACGGCAAACCGTGTCACGGGCTTCTTCGGGCGTATGCACACCCGTTACAACTTCGACTTCCCGTTCCTCAACTTTGTGCGGGATATGTTGACCAACGCATGGACTATCGGTGCTGAGTTTGGCCCGATGAAATCTGCGCAGTTCATCAAGGAAGTTGCCACACAAGTCGTTGTGCACAGAGGTCTCTATAAAGCTTTTAAAGTTGCAGCACTCCACGACAAAGGTGACGCAGCTAGCATTCGCGAACTCAAGGCGCTTGAAGAAAAAGATCCATATGTGAAAGACATGCTGGACTACCTGCGCCAAGGTGGTAAGACAACTTACTTGTCTGGCTTTGCGCTGCGTACCCAACTTGAAGAGCTTGATAAAGGTCTGGACAAGAGCCGCATCGTTACCAAGGCTGAAGATGTAGGCCGACTGCTCGACATCTGGGTGAACATGTTTGAATTTGCCAGCCGTACCGCTGCATACTCACTCATGCGTGATGAGTTTCAACAACGTAACATCGCTAAAGGCATGGACAAGGTAAGGGCTCGTGAAGAAGCCACTGTTGAAGCCGTGGCATATGCCAAAGAATTGGCTAACTTTGAGCAGGTTGGTGAGTACGGTCGTGCGTTGGGTGCTCTGTATATGTTCATCCGACCATCTGCTACCGGCGCTGCGCGTGCAATTGAGGCAGTGGTTCCAGCGTTCCGCGACATGCCCGGCACTAAGTGGGCTTTCGGCACTACCAAGGATGTGGCTGATACACTGCCAGAAGGTATTCGCAACGACCCAGAGGCCATGAAAGCCTTCATGGAAAACTATCGCCAGCAACAGAAAAACGCTCGCGCAATGATTAGTATCCTGATCGGTGCTGGTGCTGCAATGTTCTTGCTCTCTGCCGCAGGTGCAGCTGATGACGATGAAGGCCGCAACGCTACGCTGAACGACAACATGGAACAATGGACTCGCTATGCGCGTTTCCATGTACCAAACTCTGTCTCTGAATCTATGGGTCTAGGCAAGGATGTTGTGTTCCAAATGCCTTGGGGCTTCGGTCTCGGTTCGTTCATGTCTATCGGCGCGCAGCTGGTGGCTATGGGTGTAGGTAACACATCCATGAAGGAAGGCTTCGCCAACATCACTTCTGCGTTGCTCGACTCCTATGTGCCGATCCCCTTCTCGAAGATGCCTATCTCTGAGATGCCTTTGGCATGGGCTATTGACTCTGCAATGCCAACTGTTGTGCGCCCTGCCGTTGAATTCATCATGAACAAGAACGGTATTGGTCAAGATATCAACAGCGCATCTACACGTCGTATGGCTGATGCGTTCACTGGCGGCGACAGAATCCCTGAGCTATACCGTGATCTGGCTGTGACGCTTTTTGAAGCTTCTAACGGAGAGACTGACATCACACCTAACACGCTGTACTTCTTTGCAAACAGCTATCTAGACGGTGTTGGTCGTATCGCTCAGTTGATGTACAACTCTGGCACTAAGACAGAGCGTGAGTTCAACCCTCGCACAGACTTGCCTACCCTCACTTCTTTCTTTGGCGCTAAGTCAAACGTTGATGCTCGTGAGTTTGGCAAGATGGAGACCAAGATCAAAGAGATCGACAAGCGGTTGGCTACTCTCGACAAAGATATTGTTAACCCAGACGTTGCGGTGGCATATGAAGAGAAGCACCCCATGCACCGTGACGCTGTAGAAATCTATGCGCAGCACAAGAAGCAACTCGATGCACTGCGTAAAGAGGCTAACGATATACGGGTAGATCAGTCGCTTGAGATTCGTGAGCGCCGAGAGCTCTTGAATGAGAACATCGCCTTGCAGAACCTTATTAAGCGAGAGGTGCTCGATCAAGTGAAAGCCTACAACCCTGACTTCTAACCTACACGCCAAGTTCGGACACCTAGGTGTCCGTCTTTGGCTGTGACAAATGATTTGACCTTGACCTTCTCGCGTTTAGCGCCGCAGTCTATGGCGTAGATCATCTCTGCAAATTTAAGGGTGGGGATAAAAAAGCTATCCCCTACACCCATGCCGTGAAATGGAAAAACCCATTCAGGCTCGTTAATCTTCATCGGCGTCGCTGAAGAATCCATCAGGTAGCTCTGTCTTGAACCAGTATAGATATGCGGGGTCAACGTGGATGGCTGACTTCCAGCCTGTGGTCAGGCGACCCTTCTTGTCGTCAACCAAGATCTTCTGCTCACGCATCTCAAACTCAAACTCGCGTGAACTGATCTGGCGTTCAGCAAGGTACTTCTTGAAGTCGGTCTTGGAGATTTGCAGGAGATTCTCTTCGCTGACGATACGCCCTACGATTGGGCCCCTGGGTTCCATAGTGACCTTACCATCCTTCAGCACCAAGATGTTACCGAGGTTGCGGTTGATGTAGTCACCAAGCACTGATGGGTAGTCGGTGCGGTTGACCTTCACCACCTTGTCACGGATGGTAATCATCTCAAGAACTGCCTCATGGTAGATGCGCTCAACGTCCAGCGTGATGATGTTCTCTGCAACGCCCATCTCTCCAACCATACCTGAGATAGCCACTAAGTTCTGGTAGAAGCGGTAGGTCACATCCTCGCCAAAGTCTTTGATGAACTTTGCATCCCAGTAGGCAATGCGCTCACGAATGTAGTTGTCACCGTACTTGAGCCCCGCTTGAATGATGCGGGGGCCGACATGCCCGTAGTTAACACGGAACGCGTCGAAGATGTGCCGACCAAGCAACGCGCCGCCTTGTGCATCCAACAGCGCGGGGCGCTTGATAAACATCTCAATCAGACGAGCCGCCTCTCCATCAGGGTTAGCTTTCAAGAGCTCCAGCTTGCCGTAGGCTGACTGGTTAGTAGTCATTAACCCAACCATCGACGCAGACATTTCATACTCACGCTCTGCGTTGACGGACCCTTGCATTCTGATCTTGGCTTTGCCATGTGAGATCTTGTGAATGAGCTGGGCAAGGATCTTTGGGTCTTTGTTTGAGATTTCGTCAACGCCAAGCGGGATGTTGTGCAGGCCAAGGAAGCGACCCACCATGCCGTTATCTGTTGCATCGAACACGCTCAACTCTTTGGGGTTACCCCACACACTCAAGCCAGCATACATTGCACCCGTCTTAGCCGTACCAGACTTACCCAAAAGGCACAGTGTCACGCCGGAAGTAGACGTGTATGTCATGTAGGGGGACGCCATACCAGCCAGCATAGCGAAAGCGTGGAGTTCAAAGCCGGGCTTGTTTAGATAGTCTGCTGACTCACGCCACCGCTCGTATGTGCCTTGAGGTGTTAACTGCTTGGCTAGGTTTCTAACGAAGGGTGATGAAGGCGCTTCAATGATTTCACCGCTGGGCAACACTTCGCGTTTGCCAATCACAAAGCTTCGGTTCTCCCACTCAGGGTCGGTAATGTCTTCACTCCAGCCCATCTGCATACGCATGATCTCTGCCTTGTCAGTCATCTGCATGAACTGACCCCATTTGATGATGTAGCCCATAAGTGTTTGAACCAATTCGAGTTTGAAGAAGATGCCGTTAGCTGACATCAGTGATTTGAAATTCTCTTGCGAGTACACATGCTTCATCGGCAGGAGGATTTCGCGGTTACCGTCTTTGGGCAGCATCAGCTTCATCAACAGGCACTCACCATCGTGCTTACTAATCATGCGCCTAATTGGGAAGAAGTCATTCGTCAGCAGCAAGACGGGGTCTTGGTCAATCTTCTCACCCTTCTTGTTGTACTTGGGTGGCGGCTGGAAATAGATGCCGCCGTTCTGACCTCTCATGTAAGGATGCAAGAAGTCTGGGAAATCAGGAATCTCTTTGGAATTCGATTGCGCCCGAATTGGTTCCGTCGAATCTGTTGTGGCGGCTGGTCTGAACTCTTTTCCGAGCACGATGGGGCTGGTGATCTTTCCTTGGTGGGGGCATCCTTCGCAGTTCTTGGGGTAGTTGCTGTTGAACCACTCGCAGGTGCGCGGAGCAGGAAAGCGACTTGCTTTTTCTTCGGTGTTTTCATATGTGTACTCGGGGTGTTCTTCTGACATTTTGTGGATGGCTGTTGCACCGTCGTCGCAGAAGCGAGCGATAGATAGACCAGCGAACCACAGCGGTTCCTCCAATGTTGCGGCGTTAACGAGAATGTTTGTGATCTGATTGCATCCGGTTCCGTTGAGGCTTTTCTCAGCCAACGTCTCGAATGACTTGGGGAAGTTGTCCATCTTGAGCATGGCGCGTGTGTCATCGTCCAAGCCCTTTGTGATGCTCGCGAGAATGTCGTTTGGTTTAACAACAGGGTCGCCTAGAAAGACTTTCATTTCATCCCAGTTGTAGACTGGGAACTCATCAACCATGAAGAAGGTTTCGCGCTTTGGGTCGAACTTATGGTTGAAGGTTTGTGGGCACCGCAGAATACGTGCGGCATCTGCTGGCACCGCTGGGTCAATGTTGATGTTCTTTATACACAGCGCTTTGAACTTCTCAGCGTAGCTCTTCCACTCATCGCGTTCAATGTCACGGTCAAAAGGCCAGTAGGCGTGGATGCCGCCACCAGAGTCAGTGACGATCGGTTCAACAAGCCCAGTTTCATCTAGAAGTTTCTGCAACGCTTCAAGCGCGGCATCTTTGTCTGGATACTTGCCCGTTGGGTTACCCTTCTTGTCTAGGGCTGGACCAACGTCTAGGTCAATAAAAAACGAGCGTTGATAAAGGCAGTCAGCGGCTTTGCGGCTATGACCCTCAAATGTCCCCATCGCAATGAAGAGGTCAAAGCCTTTGTCTCTCATCCCCTCAATGTGCGTGAGGGCTTCGTCGAGTGTCTCTGCGAAGTGGTGCTTCAGCCGTTCATCTTTTACAGATGCAACACAGTAGACACCCTGACTTGGTAATGCTTTCTCGTAGAATTGTTTTAACATGTCTCGTCAGAGTTAGAAAGAGCGGAACAATGCCCGCTCGGTGAATGGGTGAGGGAGTCACCCCCATTGGTACTCGGCAAGATTGCCGGAAGTGCCCCCTCAAAATGGTGGAGGATGGAGTTGGTTTTCTACCCCGTCTCTTTCCGCAGAGCCTAGGTGCATCTAGCAGGTTTGGAGCAATGTTTGGGACTAGGTCCCGCACGAGCACAATCCCCGCCCCCCGTAACTTAAATCTTTCTGCCGATCATCTCCTCAATGTAGGCTTTAGCCGCAGGTATGTTCTTGGCAGGCAAGATGCCTTTGGCAGTGTCACTCTCAATGAGGTCAGTCAGCACTTCGACCTTCAAAAGATTCTTATGGCGAATAGGCTTGCCACGGAACCAAGAGAAGACGGTCATGCGGGTCACCTCAAGTGCCTCTGCCACATACTTGGCGGGGATGTTAGCCTTCACGCAAGCAAGCGCGAGCGCAGTGCCAGCCCTGTTAGGGTTGGCCTTGTGCAACTCAATCAAAAACGGTTCACTGTAACTCCGTGGCATTTCTATCCTTATTTCTTAGCCCACTTCTTCACAACATCAGAGACGTTCTTCTCGGTAGATGCCGTGGCTGTGGATTCACGTTTGGTTGGTTCAGCGATCTCTTCACGCACATCAGCAGGCTGTGCGGCTTCTTCAGAGCCTTCACTGTCTGACTGGAACACGTTCAACTTCACTGCGTTCTCTGCGGCGGGTGACTTGGCTTGACGAGCAATGGTTTGCAGGTCTTCATCAGGCACTTTGCCAGCGGGGGAGAACACCACCTTGGGGGTTGGCGATTTAGTATCAAACGCCATGCGAGTGATAACACGACCGGCAGACACGTTGTGAGACGCGAGGTGCTGGATGTATGGGCGGAAGGGGAACCGACCATTATCTTCTTTGCCGAAGCTAGAAGTAGCGGGGAGGACCAACTGCATCACGTCGCCAGCTGGGTCATTTGGCAGAACCACCGCAGTGCGCCATGACAAGCGGCAAGCTGTGCCGCTACCGCCTTGACCAGAGCCTTTGGCAGATTTGTCGCAGTCACCGCACGATGCCGCGCAGGGGTTCTTCACATCTGCATCGGGCTTCTCAGAGTCGGTAGACCAGCAGGTTGGGCTGATTTTCTTGCCTTCTTGGTAGACGCCCTCATAGAACATGCGGGAGGCCTTGTGTGCCATCTTGACGAAGATCACGTTCATGTGACGGTCTTCGATAGCGCCGATTTCTTTGCCGCCAGCGTACTTGCGGAACACGCCACCCTTGATAGAGATGCGTTTGTTTTGTCGTGCACCACCTGCAACTGCAAGGGTATCTTCGTCGAGGCCTTCGATGGGTGCCATCACTGCGCCGCTGAACAGGGTTGCGAGATCATTACTCATTTTGAGATTTCCTTTGGTTAAAACTGAACTGACTAATTAAGAGGGCTTACGAACGACAATCGTAAATTCCCTCATTACATTCACACCGGGCGGCAGACCATCGTCTTTGTGCTCAGTGATGAATTCTTTGAAGTTGCCTTGGTGGATGCGCGCCTCGAACAGCTCGGGCACATGGTTCTCCATGACAAACTTTCTAAACGAGTCGCCGTCTGCAACGGTGTAGCGCTCATTGAGGCGGCGCATGACTGTACCGTACTCAGTGTTGATGCTCTTGGCGTTAGCCTCGTTGCAGGTGACCATCATTTGTTGCTCCAGTGCGAAGAGATCAGCCTTGAACTCAGCGTCTTTCGTCTTCCACTCAGCCTCTACTCTCTCACGTTCGTTTCTAATTGTCAAGTAAATTTTGACTAATTCTCCGAGATTTTCGGTGGCTACTTCACTCATTTGAAATTCCTAACTCTTGTTTGTACAACTCAACCAGCCCTTCGTGCATATCGACCTTGTTCTGGAGCATCTTGTAGATCTTGCGTTCAGCCTCTGACCCTTGCAGGTGCACGACTGTCATAGAGTTCTTCTGCCCCACGCGGTCAATACGCGCTATGCACTGCAAGTAGGTCTCCACAGACATAACAGGCGACCAGAACACGACCGTGTCGGCGGCTGTCAACGTCACCCCATGCGATGCGGCTTGCGGTTGGATAACTAGCACTCGTGGATTTGTTTGGGTCTGAAACCGATTGATGATGTCAGAACGCCCTGATGCGGATACCGCCCCGTTGATTACTTCATTGTCAACTCCTTCCTTGGTTAAATATTTGGACACCAGCTCGATGGTGTGGGTGAATGGCACGAACACGATGACCTTGTGCTCGGTCTCGTCTAGCACTTCCATGAGCGCATTGAGGCGGGGTGACACGTCAAACTCGACAACCTCTTTGGTGTCGGTATAGATAGCACCGCCTGAGATCTGCAACAGCTTGGAGAGCATCGCCGCCGCATTGACTGCGCTGATCTCTTCCCCTGCCGCCTTGATGAGCATCTGATCTTTGAGGGTGCGGTAATACTTCTCCACCTGAAGCGTCAAGGGAACCTCGCGGGTCTGGTACATCACTTCGGGCAGGTCTAGGCAGTCGGCTTTCTCAAATCGGATGGCGGGCTGAAGTGCATCAAACACTGACTGCTTCGCCGTAGACTTGGGCACCCACTTGAAGCGGGTGATCTGTTGCATCACTCGGTCACGCCAAGCGCCAAAGAACTTGGGTACAGAGGCGGGGTTGACCAGCTTTGCCAGTCCGAACGCATCCTCTGGTGACTGAGAGGCGGGGGTGCCAGTCAGCATCCAAAGTCGGGTTGTAGGGGTAAGCAGTTTAGCCAAGGTTTTCCAGCGTTTCGTCGAAACAGTTTTATATGCGTTGGCCTCATCAATTACAATTAGGTCAAACCCTGCTTTACTTATATCTTCAGCAACCGTGGCTACCCCATCGAAGTTGATGACCACGAATTCATACTCTCCGTTAATAACCTTCTTACGCTTGTTGGTGTCGCCGTAGGCCACCGCCACGCTTCTGTGCATGGCTGTTTTGAAGATGTCAGCCTGCCAAGCTGAGTACATGATCGAGAGGGGGCAGATGACCAACACCCGCTGAACGAGGCCTTGCGTCATCAGATAGTCTGCCGCCCAAATGACGGATGATGTTTTGCCTGTGCCTGCCTCGTTGAAACAGAAAGCTCGGTCACGCAACGCTAGGAACGATGCAGTAACTCTTTGGTGAGCGAAAGGCTTGTAGAGGCCGGGCCACTCGTACTCTTTGTCCATCGGGCTAGGCGCGTCGCCATACATCCGCACAAGGCGCTGTACCTCGGGTAAACCCCAATAGACCACGACCTCGGCATTTTGACCGTCATCGCTAAGAACTTCTACTCGGTCGATGTGACCTACTAGAAACTGCACGTCGCCTGATGGGATGTGCATATGGATTGCTGTGTCTTCAACTATGTTCATACTTTCTTTCAACTAGAGCCCCTTACGGGGGCGAGTCGGCTAGCTCCATGCAGGTGAAAGGGAGAGGTTCCCGCACTGCTAGCTGACATGGTTAAGGGGGTGCAACTGACAAACCCGCCTGCCGCCCACTCATGCCTTACAACGGCAAGTTACTTCTTCTTTCGTTCCCGCTTGCTGGTCTCTGATACGAGATTGCCTTTGGAGTCACGTCGGAATGATCTGTTAACCGATGCTGATTCAATTCTCAGCCCGTCTTTGTTCAAGCCACCTTTATCAAGCGCCTTGACGTGTGCCACATCTTTGCCTTTGCGTTTAGGAGAGACCTCAGTCACTGTCCCTGTGTCGCGTTTGTCGATTGCTCGACGACCACGCTGGCGCTCCATGCGGCGTTCTAGCTCACCCCGCTCCTTCTGTTGCTGATACTCCTTCTTGTAGGGTCGGGGCTTGTTGACGTACGGCATGTTCTTTATCCTTTTCTTGCATGATTACAAGGGTGTTGAGCAAGAGTTTGGTTTCAGTAATGAGAGTGATTGCCTTCTGTTGGGCTTCATCCATCTCGTGTTCAAGAAGGTCATTGTGCATGTCCTTCAACAGTTTTTCAATACGCATCATTGGTGCGGCGTAATCAATCATCGTCTCTCCTTATAAAACTCGCAGGTGGTGACTGGGCACCAACCACATAGGGGGGTTCTGTTTGGGTTCCAAACACCCGTGTCGTAGGATGCTTGCAACCGTTGTAGGTCTGGGCGGAAGTGGCCCCAGAGTTCTTCGATTTGGTCTCTAGTGTAATTCTCGTCAACGAAGCTGTTGTGCACAATAAAGAGCAGGCCAGCCTTGATCTTCTGCACCTCGGGGAAGTGGGCGAAGGTCATGAGAGCCATCAGCTTTAACTGTTTTGGGTCAGGGTACTTGTTGCTACCCGTCTTGTAGTCCACGATGTAGGCTTGCTCACCATCCACGATCAACAGGTCAGCGATGCCCCGCACCCAGCGGGCTGGGTCACTGAACTTGCAAGCTGCGCCGTCTGGCAGCAGACCCATTTCATGCTCAGGATAGCGAGTGCCTTCGATCTCCAACAGAGAGTCCAGCACAGGCTTGAAGTGGGTGTAGTTCTTGGGCAGTGGCTTGCCTTCACCTACATAGTCCTCGCAGTGCTTGTGCACCTCAGTACCGAAGGTCATGGCTTGTGTGACTTTCGTCTCAAAGCGTTTGAGAACCTTGACTTCGTGGTACTTGCGGGGGCAGTTGGTGTAGTCTTTCAACGCCGAATATGACCAAGTGAAACTCATGAGTGTGTCCAGTTAAATTTGACTTATCTTAACACTCGCCGTAGCTAGATGCAAACTTCGCTTCACAGGCTACGGGTAAGTCCTTACACCAGTCAGGTGGGGTGCTCATGCACTCGATGACATACGCCAGCGCCTCGTCTTTCTCCTCCTCTGGAACTACAACCACCGCCGCATCGTGAACGGTCAGCGCCACGCGATAGCGCTCTCTGATCTTGAGCATCTGCTCGCCCACGACAATCCTTGCCAAAGCTTGAACCACGTTCTCTACCAGTGCGCCGCCCCACAAAGACACAGGCCCCTTACGCGACTTGTATTCGTATTGAGATTTAGATTCTTCAGTGTTGAGCTTGAGTTCGGGGTAGCGAATCATCAAACCATTTGGCAATTGGATGCCTTCCTTGTAGACTTTCAAACATCTATGCTTGCCGTAATAGAAGGGCTTCGTTTTGTCCCAATTTGCCAAGAGCGCAATCGCCTCGTCACCCTTCTTCCAAAGCTTAATCACTTTGTCATTGGTCTCGCGGTATGTATCAACATAACTCTTAGCCTCGGCTTCAGTGACGATGGCCCCGGGGGGTTGAGTCTTCAGCGTGTGCTGTAACTTTAAAGCGCCAGTCCCATAGCCTAGACCCAAAATACAGGTTTTGCCAACGAACCGTTCCACAGGATCGGATTTGGAAATTGGTCGGTCGTAGATCTTTGTCGCGAAGAGGGAGTAAACATCCTCTCCCTTGCGGAACTGCTCGACAACTTCATCTTGGCCTGCCAGCCAGACGAGGACACGCGCCTCGATTTGAGACGAGTCGCAGTTGATAACGATGTGACCATCGGGCGCAACCACTGCGTTCTTAAGTGCCTTTTTCTTCTTATCTCTACTGGGGAGATTCTGGAAATTGACCTTATCAGAGCCTGCCCATCTGCCCGTGTGAGCGCCATAGTATTTGAGCGGGATGGGGAGGTAGCCTTTGTTTCGCTTGCCAACGTCGATGAATCTCTCGATTCTTGATTCTTCAATGGTTGACTTGGTACCCAGTCGAACGGCGCATAACTGCTGAATGATCGGGTCTTCATGTTCAGTAAGCGCCAGAAAGCCCTCATCGTTTTTAGCCAACGCATATGTTTCCTTTCCAGTTGTGTTGCTAACCTTCATCGGCACTTTCACGCCGTGGTCTTCCAGCACCTGAGCGAACTGCTTATTGCTAGAAAGCTTCTTACGCACACTCTCCTCATCGGGGCAGTTGAGTTGCTCCATCAACCCACGCAACAGCTCAGACTTTTCTTCCCGAAGCTCGTCGAGGCGTTCGATCAGTAGGGCATCATCCACCTTGAACACAGGTTCAGTGAACATGCGAATCGTCATGTCGATCAACTCAAGTTCTGATTGAGGGAACTCGCTCGACAATATTTGGAACAACGCTGATGTAAGCGCCACATCATTCTTACAGTAGTCGCCATACTGAGCCAGTTCAGCAGGTGTAAAGTCGCTACGCTTCTTGCCCTCTGCGGCAATCACCTCGTCACCCTTCTGCCCCAACTCGTAGCGTTCAGCTAGCGCCTTGAGTGAGCCGCCTGCCTCCACGCCATGAATCGCCCGCGCCATGCTCAGTGTGTCGAACAAGAACGCAGGCTTGATGTTGAATCGAAACGACAAGATAGCCGCATCGAACAGCGTGTTGTGGCACAACAGGGCCGAGTCAGCCCAGTCGAACTTGCGTAAATAGTCTCCCACCTCAGCGTGGGTTCCTGAATACCATTCAGGTTCCCCATCGTCAACTTGCACACCGACACCGATCACCTCGAAACGCTTGTCTCGGATGTATTCCTCGGTAGTCTGATGCTTGAAACCCAACTTGATCTTGGAGTCGTAGTAGGTTTCAAAGTCAAGGGTGATAAAACTCATTTGCCAATCTCGCAGATATAGCCAGTCGTGTTGATGCGAAAGCCGTTTGTAAATTTACAGTCATAGTGGATGCGGCCTTCTACCCAGCCAGCCCCGAACATTGACCCGAAGTAGAACGCCACAATGTATGGCAGTGACTTCCATAGGACAAGTCGCATGTTACCCAAAGCGATAGTTGCAAGTCGCTTCAATCGGCGAATTGATGATGAATCTTTCATAGCAGTGCTTCTTCCTCGTTCATATATTTGGTTTGTTTGTGTAGCTTCTCAAGTAATGCGCCGTCTAGCCTTGTGAAAGGCCAGTTTTTTCTCGCGTCCTCGATTGATATGTTTGATGGCGTTCTCTCGTTGCTTTTCTTTGATGACCTCTTGGGGGACAAGGATTTCTTGGGTTGTGAACTTGTGGTAGTTTGCACACTCTCTCCTTCTTCTGTAACCGTATGTGGGTGACTCTTTTGTTTCTTTAATCAGTGTCCACGCGCCGCACTCTGGGCATTTCATGTTTGTGTTCCTTTGCTTTTTCGAGAGACCAGAAATATAGGTTGCACTGGGTGCAACTCCATATCGTGTATTCCCTTACCCTACACCTGAGTTCGCGCACACCCGCTGAGTTTTGAACCCAACGAGTGTCGCCTGTGTAAGTCTTAACTGTCTCGATCACTTGATTGAATGAATGCTATATTCGACCATCTGCCCTTCGGCTTTCATCGGCACTGCGCCGAACGCACTAGGCTGAGTAGCGTGATTAGAAGTTAGAGTGCCAACCAACGACATTGCCCCCGCAGTCTTCACGGGTCTAACCATCGCGGCTTCCTTGAGAGTTCTAGTCTCTGTGCCGTTCAATCTTTCCATCAACGAAGTGCCGTAGTCATCAACATAGGTGCGCTCACGGTCAGTCATCACTGGCTCACCTGCGATCTTCTTTAAGGTCTGCGCATTGAAGTGATCTTGGTATGCCTTCACCAACGCTGTGCTAAGAGCTTCTCTCTCATCATCAGTCAGATACGGTGTCACCGGGGAAATAACCACGTGCCATTCTCTAGAACATCCACCATTCACGCCCACGAATTCTTCGGGGTGTGTCTCCATGCGCTTCAAAATAAGTTCAACTCCTGTCAGCATTTAACTCTCTCCTTAAAATGTATTTGAATGAATCTGTGTTGGGGTCAAAGGTAGATTCAACCGCCATGTTTCCAAAAATCCCTTTTGCATCAGACCAACCTGTGCCGTAGCGCTCTTTGGCTTGATATCTAATTGTTTCTTCGCGTTCAGCCTCACCTGCCAATTCTTTCAACACGCCTTCATTGAATACATCCATACGCATCTGCTGTATGGCTTTCTCCAACGCCTGCTTGTCTTCCTCGGGTAGCCATTCCCTCGCATGTGAAAGGTGCTTGCCCCATCTAGAAATCTTCCCCTCTTGAAACTCCTCGGGGTTGGTCTTCATGCGCTCAATTAAGATTTGTGTTCCTACTTGCATCACAACCCCCTGTCCCAGCCAGAGCCCAAACCTTGACTGTATGGACTGATACCACTCATGCCTTGCATCGCGCGCTGTTGGTTGATGCGTAGCTTCTCTAGGTCTAACTGACGCTCAAACTGTTCTTTCTTCTCACGCTCAAGCGCCTTCTGTCGTTGCAGTGGGTAAGCCATCACTGAGTCATAGTCTTGGCGAATAATCTCAATCATGTCGTATTCAAAGCCCTCACCTGCAACTCCCTTCAGCACCACTTCGTTGAACATCCCACGCGCCATGTCAGCGAAACCTTGCTTGAGGGCTTGTCGCTCCTCGGTGGTCAGGTGCTTATCAACAGCAACGAGAATCTCTGTCCACCTGCCTTCATGTGTGAACTCGTTAGGATGCGACTGCATCCGCTCGATCAGAATGTCTAATCCATTAAGCATGTCACTCTCCCGACAGCCAAGGCTTGACCAAGCAATACACCACAGCTTGTTCCCATGTCATGTAGCCGTTGTGGTCTTTGTGTTTCCACATGTCGCCCATCGAAGTCCATGTGCGTGTGTAGTCCATCTTCATCAGATAGTTCGCTACATCACTCGGCGTGTATGACTGTGATGAACTGGAAATTGTTCCTTGAGGCATCAGATTGCTTGGGATGGTCGTGCTTGAGTTGGTTGTTGTCCATGTGATTGATGGTGGTTGCGGTGTTGAACTGAACATTTTTAAAACCTTAAATTACAAAATAAAAGAACTGGTATCAAACTAGCGTCCCACGTCGGCATGGAACGCTAGTTTGAAATGTTACTGATCGAGGTTAGCGATCTCGCGGTTGAGATACCAACGCGCTTTGAGTAGGTCTTCCTTGCGGTTGCCCTTGTGATCGGCTCGTGTGAGATATTTCACAACATTGCCTAGGTTGTAGTTGAGCTTCTTGGCTTCGATGAAGTCAATCGTTTCTATGCCGCCAACTTTGTAATGCGCAGGGTGATTCACATTGTCGGGTTGTGGCTTAGGTTCTAAGAATTTTTTCGTTATGCCGTAGTGCTCTTGCACGATCTTCTCTTTGCGCTTGACTGCTCTCTTTGCCCTCGCAATCAACGCATATGAATATGACCTACCGACACCCAAGGCAGTCATCACCTGATCTACCTTTAGTTTGGGGTTATCTTCTAACAGTTTCTTGACCTGTATCACATTGCTAATTTTCTTAGTCATCAGTTTTCTCCTTTGGTTTTGCAGATACGATGCCGCCTTGTGGGGCGGTTCGTGCGTTTAACATCTCGTCAGCGATGACGAACGATTTGGTTGTTGCTAGGTGTGGTTTCTCTCCTTTCATTAAAAGTCCAATTAGTGCAAAGCCTGCATACAAATCTCGTAGGTTGCTTTCATGTTCGTTCATGCTTCTTCCCTTTTCGTTCTTTGCTGAGAAAGTGCATGGTCAAGATGAACCCAAGCAAAACACCGTCAGCTATGCTTAACCCAATAACCAATGCAAGTTGGTTGTATGTGAAAGAAATCATGTATGCTCCTTGACCCATAGTTCAAACATTTCCATGTTTACCTCGTTGACCAACCAAGCGTAGCCACCTGATTTTTCTATTTCAGTCATGTGTTTAAGTTGTAGCGCAGTCGGTTGCAAATCACCTGCCTTCGCCTCTATCGCTAGAAACTTTCCCTTCATACAACACAAGAAGTCAGGCACACCTGAATTACCAAACCCTGTGCCCATCGGCATGGCGTAGTAGATGTTGTATGTCTTAAGAATCTTCTTTATCTTGTCTTTCACTTTGCCTTCAGGGGTTTGTGCCATCAGCCTTCTCCTTCAGTCGGCGGTATGCCGCCACATTGTTGTGCAACGCTCTTGAGTCGCTACCATTCTTAGATACTATTTGCGGTTCAGGGAACTCAGCAAACTTGACCAAGAAGTGTGCGCCATTGCGAGGCTCAACATCAATGATGTGGAAACCTTTGCTCTCATAGAACTTCGCTTGCTCACGCAACACTCTTGGTAGCTTCATCGCTTCATACCCCGCACGAACGCCGCAAAGCTATGCACTGTGTCCACACCAAACGCAAAGGTGAACTGTTCAATACATGCGGCAACTTCTTCGATCACATCGTTGCGATAGCACATAATGTCATCGTCATCGTCTATAACTCTTGGCTTCATGCGTTTCTCTAACTCGGCAAACGCTTCGTCTTCAAGTGTTCGTTCAAGGTGTCGTTTCGTTTCGCTCATCTAAGTTCTCCATCAGTTGTAAAGCTTTGTTCGTCAACGCTTCGTTGTCCACTTTGCGTCTCATGTATTCGATGATTACATTGTCAAGCGCCTCTTGACGCTCGGGGTTGATCTGCACATCGTCTCGACTGAAATAGTCAACAGTGTTCTCAAGGTGTGAGAAGTCCATCGCCGCAATCAGTATCCATCGCCTGTCCTTGGTCTTCCACCACTTCGTCAAGTCAATGTCTGAGTGCTTGATGTGCACGAGATACATCATCTCAGCATCGTCTATCTCAGTCCTTTGTGCGAACGCAGGGTGGTGTCTGTCCCACATTGACATCTGCGTTTGAGTTATGAACCTTCTAGCCATTTTGTGTCCCACCTTTCAGTGAATTCAAAGTTTCTCTATCCACGACTAAACAGAAATATGTCTCGCTCACACGCCACCCAATCTCACTGAGTTCAGGGTTGTGGTTGACATAAATCTGTATGTTGTTCAGCCGTGTCTCATCTAGCAATGGCGGCTGTGGTGCGGCGAGAATCATGGCGAACTTCACCTTCAGTGCATCGGGTAGAGTTTCATCGTCATACATTCTCGACATGCGATCAGCCACATGTATGAGATACCGCCCCTCGACCCGCCTAACAGGTAGGCGAATCAAGTCCCAATACTTTGGGTGCACTAGGGGCAGTAAGTGTTCAATCAGGGGGTGAGGGTTGCGCATGGTGTAGCCATAAACACTTGATCGAAATCAGTGGGTGATGAGCCGTAGTAAAACACTGCGTCAAGGTTCTCGTCATACCCATCCCATATGGGCATACCGCACTTGAGTTTGCGCATAGTTTCTTTGCTCTCGAAAGCGAGTTTCACCATCGTCATCACTGGAATGAGGTCAGGCACTTCGTCATACGATTTGTATCGCTTGAACGGCTCGATTGTCTCTGTCACTACATCACCTTCACTGTATGAAACTACTCTGAACTTACCAACAAGAAAGTCATTCTTGTCGTCTACGCCTACTAGAAAGAAAGGGTTCGCAAAGAACCGCTTACCTTGTTCAACCTTTGTTCTCGCTACTCTATCAGCTTCTTCCCATTTGTCAAGTGTTTCTATACATTTATTTTGGTCTATCTTCACCCATTCACTATTAGGACTTTTACCTAGAGCCATCAATAAAAGCGCATGAACTTCGTTGGCGCTCATCTCTACATACTTGTTGCTCTTACCCAATGACTCACGATGTTGTGACATGAGTGGAGGAATGACTTTCAGCTTTGAAGCGACCACCTCATTGATTGATCTAATCACATTGTGTCTCGTGATAGTCGCCATGAGTGATGAGATTTTGTTGCTATGCAGGGTGCTTCGATCAACGTTGCTTTGCCCACGCTCTTTCTTGTAGTATGGGGTGCGAAAGCAATAGTCGGTCTTGCCCTCGTTGTCCTCTGTGTATGCGTAGCCTATGGCAATGCCCACCTTGTTGACCAACAGCCACGCATCAATCATGCGGTGATCTTTGTTCTGTGTAGATACTCTGCGCAGAACTTTCAGCCCATGCTTGAATTCGAGTTCACGCACCAGTGGGAACGCAGAATCAGCCTTCAGTTCGTTGTAAAGCTCGTCAGTGGCATAGCCCTCGTATATGAATCTATTTGCAGTCATTTCATTTCCCCTTCAGTAAATTGGTTTG
>JACCDO010258575.1_pt1 | contig 25438 bp, 13 predicted proteins | sample 7446101 | NCBI WGS metagenome assembly JACCDO01 (sample SAMN15323440, study PRJNA562643) | freshwater metagenome | isolation source: river surface water | place: USA:Blue River Watershed | collected 2017-08-16 | reverse complement strand
CTCAACCACTTATTGATACGATCCGCTATGACGATAAGTGAGTGAAATGAAATAATAAGTTATTTAGTTATTTAAAATTATACCTGGTTTACCAGCGAATATTTCGCCTAAAAAATCAGCGCTATCAGCAAGTAGTTGATTGGAAACGAAGTCATCTGCATCTCCACTACCAACCATTCCAAAATGCTTTCCTAATGAGTGAACAATAACTGGTGTTTGTGATATAGTATATCCTCCAGGAAATGTGACCATAGGAACAGCGAAACCAGAGGATGGTGATTCTGGAGCTGGTTTAATTGTATACTCTGCACCTGCTAATTTTAGAATAGCTACTGGAGCAAATGCTCTCCCCCAGAATACAGTACATGCAGTGTGATAGTACAGAACAAATGGCCCTAAAGCTGGCATGATTTGCAATATCTAATAAATGCGCTGCTATGTAAGTGATGTTCAAATTGATGTTGAACAAAGCATCAGCATCGCTCACACTGGAGTACCGCAGAGTACCGGCGGCATTAGAATCGTTTATAAAAATGCTTTAAAAAGGCAAAATAGATCTGAATTAAGTGTGGTACGTAGGCTAACCTTTTTGATTATTTGCTTCTCTGATTATTATATAAAAAGGTTTCGGCATAAGCTTACCGGTACCACAATAAAATAATCTTGGGAACGTTACCTCACACCTCAAAATTGAGTTCAAACCCATTCCTCTGGCATTTTTATCTTCTTAGCTTTGGCGAAGGTGCTTGAGCCATTCCCAGGCAATGGCATCATCAAAATCATCCGCTCTCTTAGCCGCCTTGGCGTGTCTAAAGGACAATATGACAGACAGTCAGAAGGGACATACTTTGTTGAAAGAAGCAAAATCTTGTGCAGATAATGACGATTTCCTTGGAGCAATCGAGATTATTGCAGAAGGGATCAACTACTGTCCAACTATTGTGTCATTGTACACAGTAAGAGCAAATTGTTACAAGTCATTGCATCAATATTCCAATGCATACTTTGATTATTCTTATTGCATTAGATTGGAACCAGAAAATGGTAGTTATTACTGTTCACGAGGATTGATACTGTGTAAAACTAAACGTATTCAACTCGCGTTGGAAGATTTAGATTATGCTATAAAGATAGAACCTACACCATTCCATTATTTTTCACGAGGCACCATTTACAGTGACTCCTTGATGTATGACAACGCCATCCTCGACTACAGTCGCGCTATTGCCGACACAGAAAACATCAGTTCGGAGTTGAATATACGCGCATTATATCGTCGAGCATTGTCGTATTTTGATAAGGCTGACTATAACTCAACTATCGATGACATCAAAACTATTCTTTCGCTTGACCCTGCACAGAACCAGAGTCGAGCATTGTATGCCAAAACACTGAAGATGTTAGGGGATTTGCGAGAGGCAGAGTTTGAGATCACGCAAGTCATTGAAGCCGACTCCTCCTTGGCTTCTTATTTCATTGAAAGAGGTGATATCCGTTACCGCAGTAAGAAATATCTTCATGATGCAATTAGTGATTTCGATATAGCCGTTAATATCTTAGAGCCAAAAGTTAATCCAGAAAGCAGCTTACACACTCCACATGCTTCCATGGGAGGTCGCAGAACATCCACGAGTACCAATAGAAGCGGTGTGAAGAAGCAGATGACTAATATATCCAGTCCCACAAATAAATCCAAGTTTGTAAGTGATATACGTGGTCTGCACGCAGAGAACACAAATGGTGTGGAGGGATTTGTGGAATATAAGTCTGAGTATGAGAAGCATCTAGCTGATGCTTATTACAAGCGAGCACAGGCTAAACTGTTACTTAATGATGACACTGCAATGCTAGAATCAGCGTTGAATGACAGCAGAAGTGCCTTCAAGCTTACTCCGTGGGACGACGACTTCCGCTTGTTAGTAGGGATTTGCTACATCAAACTAGAGGATTATGAGAAGGCCATCGGCGTGTTGCATGAAACGATCACGAAAATCATTAACCCACCGCTTATGTCGCTATCTAAGCACAGTAAGCACGATTCTTCCCATCTAACTCCTGTTGGCACCATGATCAAGGCGCTGTATCACTCTGCGTACTGCAACCGCCACTTAGGGAACAACAAAGAGGCGATCGAGGACCTGACTCGTGTCATTATCATCGCCGACAAGATGAAACCGCAGGCGGTCGAAGTGTCCGTTGATGAAACACCTACTACTTATGACGACACGGTTGCAGAGCAGGAGTTTGTTGAGACAAAAGCATGTGATAATGAGCAAAGTGCACCAGAATTACAGGAAAACAACGAGGTGGAAAGTAATGAAGAAATGATTGAAGTAGCCGTTGACCAGGTGGCTGAGCTGCTACCTTCGGCAACGAATATAGAGGAGAAAGGAGAGGTCATAGAGGTGCCTGACAATGAAGAATCGCGACCTGCAACTGCGATTGAACCAGAGCAGACTACCGACCAAATCGTGGTGAATCTAGCTGCGGTAGACATGACCCCGTTGGCGGTTCCCGTCAACAACGTGGGCATAGCAGTAGTGAACGGAAGCCACGATATTCCCTTGTTTAAAGTGTACGAGATGCGAGGGATATTGTTTTATGAGGCGCATACGTATGAGTTCGCCCTCAAGGACTTCAGCAAGTGCATCATATTAGATGCCGACAACGCGGATGTCATCTATCTACGTGGTGAGTGTCACTTCCAGCTAGGTAACTACGAGCTAGCACTTGAAGACTTCTATGAAACGGAAGAGAAGAAGAACTTTAGCCAGGACCTGTCCGCCCTCTACACTAGTAGAGGTATCGTGTTGCGTCTGCTAGGGAACAGCGAAGAGGCTAGAAGGGATTTTGAGTTGGCATATGATCGACTGACTTACTCATCGACTGACATATCCGTTAAAGCGAGTATCCGTATCCTTAACCTGCACGCTATGGCATTCATCGACTCGCGACAATACCATGAAGCGCGGTCGTTGCTCGAGCAAGCATTGGACACCCTCGAGGGACTACTCAACGATCGCATCAGTGCTTTGCCAGCCCCTATTATCAAGCCTAACCCCAATCCTTACGCTAAAGTTGAACCAAAACAGATCGTACCTCGCGATGTTCTTCAGCTTATCAAGTCTAAGTGGGTGACACGCTACCATATCGCACTGACCATGTACATGCTGCATCAGTACCACGAGGCAGAGGAACTGCTTGTTATCCTTATTCACAACATACAAGGTAACAATAAAACAATAATAGATATTGATGCGCTCCCCGACGACTTCGCCAAAGGGCAGTGTGTGTTCTACCTGGGGATGACGTCCTTCAAACTTGGTAAGTATGAAGAGGCTATTACTATCTATCAGGAGGCCATTCAGTCAGCTTGGGGTAGGGTGGTGAAGAATAAAATGATTGCATTATTCGCTCAAGGGAAGGTGTACCAGTGTCTCATCCGGCACCAAGAAGCCATCGATGTCTTTAGCACTTGTCTCGTTCTCGATAACACGTCAAAAGTCTGTTCATATGTTTATTTCCGTCGGGCTTGGAGCTACAAGAAGTTAGGGCAACTAGATGAATCTTGCGCTGATTTTGAATTCGCCAAGAGATTAAATCCCAACAACCCCAACTTCTGTGTGGACTACAAAGCCATCGAGGGATACGAGTTCATCCAGGTCAACAGTGACCCCGACCTTGTCTCCATATTTCCACCACTTTGGGATCGCATTACATTTTAGTATGCAAAGCAAGACCAGGTTGGCATCAGATATAGTATTGTATTCAATGTATAGTAATGAAACACAAGTACTTGCTCTGCGCCCTGCAACAGCTAACGGTACCTCGCTAATTTTTTCAAAAACCTTCAAGGTTTAACCTTGCAAGGTTCAAGAGTCTTGAATCAAGACCGTACCTACTGCTTCTGAGTATCTCCTTGTCAGTGATTTCATATCGCCAGAAAAGATCAAATACAAGGTTCAGTAGACAGTACTAATGAGGTATTTTTCTTCCTTGTTACTCCTTCTGAGTATCTCCTTGTCAGTGATTTCATATCGCCAGATAAGATCAAATAAGCGAGTATTTTCATCGTCGTTGTTCACATCCCTCGGTAAAGAGGCTACAATAAGTGTGTTTGATAATGTTATGAGTGAAGAAGCATCTAAACTGTTGGACATAACACTGACACAACAACTAGATGAGTATGGAAGTGGTCACAATCTGTACTATAGGAATGAAACCCCTAATTCTTTAATAGAACACAGCTTGCATTTAATATTGCAGCAACTAGGTGATAACTCACCAATTGTAGAGTATTGGTTTCGTGACGAATGGTTGAATTTGGAGCTACATCGAGATTGTGATGAATTATTGTTACAAGAATCTGGCATCTTGAGGTATCCTGAACGAGGCAATATACTATATCTGTTCAGTGGTTCACAGGTGTGTGGTCCCACGCTGATATTTAACGATGAATCAAGCTTACCACCACTTCAGGCAAAACTAAACGATGTTACAATTGTTCCAGCAAAAGCTTCTCGTGTAGTTACTTTCGATGGTTCATTGGCTCATGCGGTAGTTAGACCTCCATTGGCTTACTATGATGAAGCTGAAGGAGGCAGCAACCTTGAGTTATTCATTCGTAAAGGTAGACCTGCTGACATAAGTGAGAAGAGGAGCGTCGTCCTTTTTAATACGTGGAAGTCACCTCCGTTAGCTATCGAAAGAAGCTCCGTGAAATCCGGCGACATCAAGAATCTCGTCAACGATAAGGGTGAGTGGAGGATCGCACCTACGTCAGAAGAGGTGACGACGTCGTCAACGAGGTATGTAAATTTCATCGTGCCGTTACTCGGTACCAAGCTAAGGCGTGGAGGTGTTGAAACAAGCATGAAATTTCTAATTAATAGCTCCAGCCGTGAGAGTATCATGGATCAAAGCACCGTCAGCAAGTTCGCACTAGTGAAGCCGTGATACAGGAGTGAGGTGAACCCCTTTCACTTCCTATTCAAGTTTCATACCGCAGGTTGCGGCTTGAGATGACCAAGTTACCTTCTTCCTCAATCAAGAATGCGACATGCTGCGAGAAATCAAAGAAACAGTGCCTATGTCGCGATTAAAACCCTCTTTCTATGGTGAAAGAGCTATCAAACGTTTCACTGAGAGACTTAAGAGAAGTGTCTAACCAATGGGAACGGGATGCGATTGATGGTAAAAATAGGTCATCTAAGAAAGAGACAGGGTTAACTAACGGCTAAGTTGAATTGCTCTTTGGAATACATTGACCCAGCTTCAACACTTCGCCATTAGTTCACCTTATCTCTCCCTTAGATGGCCTATTTTTAACGTCTATCCCTTTCCCATTGACACATGCTGCCACTGCCAACACGAATGAAATAGTAAGGTAATTACAGTTATTTACAGTAATAATTACAAAAACTAGCTATGCGACCCTCTCTTACCTTCCTCCTGCTGTCAGCATGTGGTCGATGCACTCATTGGTGATATGCAGCAGTATGACTTTCTTCTTGCTGTTATCTGTCGTTTGACTCACTACTCCGTGGTCGATGAGCTCATTTAACAGCTTATTCAGGTCGGCAGCTGCAGTTACAATCAACTTACTCTTGCACAAAGCCAAAATCTCATCAAAATGACAATTTCCGTTGTAATTATTCTTCTTGATAGCAGCGCAGAGTGTGCTCAGCACTGATCTGTGCGCCGGCGACAGCAACGCAACAATGATTTTAAACGTGACTAATGACAGCTTCTTGGTAGCAGCAGCTACACCTTTATTCTGTGTGGATAGCTTCTTCAGCTTATTGTAATAGGCGACCTGCTCTGTATCGTGATGAGAATCGTAGGTTGGGACATGGTGGTACGTCCAACGGAACTTACCCAGCATATTATCCGACCAGAGTAACGGAGTATTCACACTATCACACGAGGCAAGTAATGAAATCGAGGGATTTGATGCCAGAATAGCCAAGATACGTTGGGACTCAGGAGATCGCAGCGCGTCGCCATCGATGCTATGAATCACTATATACAGACGACTTAATGCATTAGTAGAGCGCGCACCGAAGGTATTGTTGAAGTTTGCGGTGCTGCTGCTCGTCATGCTGCTGCTACCCTTACTCATCCGAGTATTTCGTTTCAAAATCTCACCCTGTAACACATCAAGAGACAGAGATACCTCGGCAGAGACATCTGCATGAAGTCTGTTGTCTACATTGTCGACAATATTTCCCTCAGCGTCAACTACCAAGTTACTATCATTCATAGGCATAATATCGACCATACCGTCGTCATCGTCGTCGTGAGGACCAGTGAATACATCAATATCTGCTTTGTTAACTCTGTAGCAATCGGCTGTGTGGCGTCCGTAGTGGCGATCTAACCTGTCCACCACGGCTTTGGCATACAGCTCCATCGTCGGGTAGTTATTCATCAATGTAGGATTCTTCAGTATATTAATGCTTATAGTGTCCAGCAGTGACTTAATGACCTTATTGCTGCTACTGTAGTGAAAAAGAGCAAGTTAGCGTGAATATGAGTCATATATGAGTAGTAAGTAGTTACCTAGGTATATCCTCTGATCCGTTTATCATGAATACATCTTCCCCCATAAGACACTCGTCAACGAAACGATGCAATAAATCAGATTTGCTGCCTATCCCATAGCATAATATGTTGAAATTCTCTAATACTAGCGGCAGCCACGCTTGAATCTGACTATCATATTCCCTCAATAAACTAATACGATTATTATATAAAGGATCGACTGATGCAAGCGAGTTTATATAGTCATGGTACTCACCAAGTGTAGGGATAAGTGTACCACGAAGAGCTGTTTGTTGTCGTATCTCGCGAATTCCTTTATTTCCACGTCGTTGCGCTTGAAACAACGTATTTGTTCCCGCCATTATTGGTATTAGGCTAGAATTATCTTTGTCTTCTACTGATTTTATTTTCCTTTTACTCTTCGCTTTATTCCCACCCTCTGCATCCTGTTCATTACCTCCTCCTGCTTCATAACCAGATGCCCTTTGACCTTTCTTTAGTCTTCTACTATGTCCTTTGGCACCTGTCGACACAGATCTCGTGGCGAATTGATAATCCTCTTCAATCATAATGTAACACTGCCTTAAAATAACCTTACTACGACTCCTAATAAGCGTCCAGTTTCGTAAAAATTCTGTACAAAGACACTGTTGTCGTATTCAAAATGTTCTTTTTAAATCGCGAGCCAATTTAGGGATTAGTAATGGCTGTGGAAATAATTATACGAAGACAACAAATAATGGAATATATGAACGAGTGACACGCATCTCGCCTCGATCGTGCTTTACTCGCGACTCGTTAGTTACCCAAGTAATTAATTAATTAATTAATTTACCAGGAAAATTAATTTTGTTTCTCCAAAAAATTTCGGAAGAAGAAATAAGAACCAAATTTGCAAAAATATATCAATTTAAATACAATTGGACTACACGCGTAGCATACATCATTTAAATCGTTAATATAGTATTCCAACAATACATTGAGAACGAACAGCACTGTATAGTCTTTATGTCTTCAAGATGGACGATGTTACGCCAGAGATGATCGCGGCACTAAATGCCTGTAGATTGCATAGATTTGCAGGCGATATTATCGAGAACACGCGAATAGATGACAGTCTCTACACCTTTCTGGACGATGCATTAGAGCACTCTATGTTGGCGATGAAATCCAACGAGGGTTTGCAGGGGCAAGATGATTTGATAAGTGGTTTAATTGAAGAGAAAAAAGATATTCAACAAAGGTTACTCACAAGGAAAAATGATACAGCAAGTATTTCGGTAGACACCAATTTTACTACTGTGGCTACCAATCCTACTGAAGATGTCATTTCTACCGATACAATTGTTAAGAAACAGAAGGATGTAGATAGGACCAAGGAAAAGGAAGAGGTGATAACATCTGTTGCGGAGAAAATCGAGGGATATTTGAAACAAGAACAGATGCTAATATCAAGTGACATTGCTGAAAGCCAATCACACAATTCCATGCTAATGGAGGAATTACTTGAACTGACCGGTGTGTTGAATGCCAACATGACTCACATCAATGAAACAGTCAATGAACAGGTGCCTAAACTAGAGATTCTGCAACATAATATTGTGGCCAACAGTATGGAGTTGAATAAGCAGAAAGAAAGCATGAATAAGAAAGCGGAAGATATGAATACGTCTTGGTGGACGCTGATAAAACTCATTGTGTACCTATTGGTTGTGTTCGCGCTGTGCACTATTGTTATTCGAGTCTTCTGATGTTAATATTGTTTATTATATACATATACACAAATGTACAGCTTTACATCGTCTACTTTTTATCTTCTTCTACTGGTAGAGGTGAGAACCACTTGGTCGGTATCGAGTCGGTCACCACGATACTGTTGTCTACTACATCACTGGACATTAGTATCGTTTCCACGAAGCCATACCAATAAATGACCATCCCTCTTCCATATCGGTTGTTATACCCTTTCAACTGCTCTATATTCTCGCGAAAGGTCGTCTCATCTGCGTACATTGCCTTCGAGTCGATCCAATGAATAACTACGGGCTCAGGACTGCTCGCAGTTACTACTGCCATTGGAATAAAGAACAATATATCTGGAGTCTTTGGCTTTCCTCGTCTTCGTTGTTGTGCTTCTGTCTCAAAGCATAGCTTCATGTCTGTCAAGCGCTGCACCAAGATTTCTTCATATTCATTTCCTAAACATTCACGCATTAAATTGTTTTCAGGTGATGATATAGATATATCTGCAATTACTTTTTTCTGAAGTAATGCATAGTCATGGTCACTATTCAGTACTTCGTTCCTCTGCAATGATTGGGAAAAGAGTAAGTAAGTGAATAATGACAGTAAGAAAATGAATAATACCTTAACAATACTTGCCTTAGTTGGTCGCTTAATTTCTTTCTTAAGGATTCGCACAAACATCTGACTGTACAAAGAGTTTACAATATCATAATCGTAGTTGCGTTGCAGACAGTCAGCCACTGTAACTATTCTATCCTCTACGATACACTGATTAATGTATGCAAGAATAGAATCGTGTAACTCACGGGAAAGGATGACCATTTCAACCAACTGTTTAAAGCAATTGCTTGATAACTCATGCAGCACACTCTTCTTAAGCTAAAGCTACGCGAAGTCAGTGAATTTCCCCAAACCAATCCATTACCCAGTGGGCGTTCGCTCAGATATTTTTGTTTTTTTAAAATCGTACCGACAAGAAAGTGAGTCACGCAGTCCCTCACTCACTCACTCATAGGAGGTCAGTCGAGCGTCACTCACTCAGCTGCCGTTACCCGGGTCGAGGAGAGGCGCGGCAACGGAAGATCTTGTGTGCATCAAAGTTATTACATACATTTAAGTCAATAATTATTCATAATTGGGGACCTGATTTATCGGACACGAAGGGATGTGCTTGATGAGTTGCGGTGGAAGGCACACTGAGTCCTCCTAGCTCACTGGTCGATAACAGCTTCAAGAATTGGTCTGCTTGGGGGGATTTGTTGACGATTTCTACAACTACCGCAACGGCGGCATCAACTGCTGTATCGTCAAACATGTGCGCATTGATACTACCACGCACCGACGTATCTAGTTGACCTAACGAACTTTGAAATTTACTATTTCTTGTTGATGTTGGTTGTGAAGTTATTAAACTGGTGTGGAATTTCACTGACAATGGTGAAGGAAGTGAGTCGGATAAGTTGTGCCAGTTGTTCGTTATTCCCATGGGTGTGCCGCTGAGTCCCATCGAAGTGTTACTCGTCAAGAGATCATCATCAGGTATTTCGAACACATTTGAGTCACCAAACGTGTTCATCATACCGAGTCCTTTTGGAGACCCAAGTATGTCGATACCGAATAGATCCGCGTCGTTGATACCATCTACACGTGGTGTGGGAAGCATGGCGTATCGAGGAGTGCATGAAGTGCGTTGGAACCGCTCTATTAACTGCTTCAACAGCTGTAACTGCGTAGCTTCGCCAAGGGTGCGGTAGTCAGATAACATAGAAAATGGTACGAATTGCAACGGATCTCCCTCCCGCAGTAGCTTTTCTCTTCTCTTTTGTGCTACTTTTCCGTTAGCTTTCTTATCATGTAACAATTCTTGTATCGTTTGATGTGCTCGCAAGGCCGACGATTGGATGTCGGTACCCATCGGAGGCCAGCCGAGATTACTAACTGTTTGATCTTTATTCTTTCCTTTTTTTCCTTTTCTTTCTTTCTTTACTAACTCATTTAATGGTGATGGTGTTGATTTTAAATTATTTAACATGTCAATAAGCAACAAAGAGTCGTTAGTGCGCACGTTGGTGTCAATAATTGCAGGGCGAAGATGCGCGGGAATACTCTTACTACTCAATTTATTCTGTTTTGCTTTCTCTGTTTTTTCACTTATAATTTTTTCTATTTTCTTATTTGGGTCACCTTTCATTAATGCGTTGCCGCCAGGTTCTAACAAATCACCGAACCCTAATTTCTCGGCAGCATAATTATAGTCCATTTTGATACCTTTCTTGCCTAGAATGTCACAGAATGATATCAACACGCTGTGCATGCCCTCAAGACTCAGATCCTAAGTGAGTAAGTGAGTAAGTGAGTGAGTGAGTGAGTAAGTGAGTAAGTAAGTGAGTAAATAAGTGAGCGAGTAAATAAGTGAGTGAGTTAGTGAGTAAGTGAGTGAGTGAGTGAGTGAATACCTGCAGTGGGGTTCCATTACCAGGGATTAAATTATTATCTTTCAACCATTTTTTCATAGTTGATGAGTTCCATCTATTCTTGACCGCATTCTCAGTTCGACCGGGCAATATTTTACTAATTTCACACCAACGATTGCCGAAATGCCGTTGCGATTCAAACAGTAACATGTCCTCGTCAGCACTCCAATCTCCCTTTTTAATGGCGGGATCCAAGTGATTAAACCATCTCTCACGACATTGTTTACCTATTCTACCTGGCAATTTCGCAGCTATTAAGGACCACTTTATGCTGCTTATACCGTGCAGGTTGACTGCGTCGCGCACCACCTTATCCTCCTCTTCACTCCAGGAACCCTTATGTAATCCAGGTTTCAAAACTTTGTTCCAACGATGTAGACACTGAACATCTGTTCTTGTGGGACCCAATAATGCCGCAATTTTCTTCCAATTTCGTGGACCATGTTGACTAACTATCTCTTTTAATTGCGTATCTTCAACAACTGTCCATTTACCTCCAACAGATGCAGTCCGTTGGTAAGAAGGTTTAGTTAATAATTTTGCGCATCCTTTCTTCTTTAATAATGCTATACGTTCTTCTACATCCAAATTTTCTACAGATTGTTTTGATATTCCAGCTGCTTCCTCTAATAATGCTAACTCATCTACATCATAGTCATAGAGAGTATCAAGTGCACTTTCATCTATAGTATCACTAAGTTTATTAATATCTTGAAATAGAACTTCGTTTGCTTTTCGTTTTGCAGGAGAACCAGGTAAAGAAAGGTTCTTAATAGACGATGCCTTCCTCTTTCGTTCATTATCATCAGCAGCTTGTGGTGTGTAGCCAGACCCCGATGTATAACCAGGCCATGGTGTTTCTACGAATAAATTTAAGTAAGATAAAGTAAATATATTAAGCAATTGGGACAAGTTCTTAGAAGTGACAAGATCAAGGGTAAAAGGTATAGTAAGTAAGTCAATGAGGGGACTGGTGAATGAGATGAGACAGCCACTTACCCTCCATCCTTTCGGAAACTCTGAAGATTTCCTCTCTTTTACTGATCCACATCCTGGATGAGAAGGACCTTGTCGCAGTAGGGTTTTTGTGCTTGTCTCTTGATTACTCGTTATATATTACATAAAACTACTTGTACATCGCAGAAGAGTGTTTAAAGTGGAGATATCTTCATAACGACTTAATCGCATAGTGATCCAATTTATCAAAGTAGATGATTATATTAAATATGTATGAAAAATGATAGTAACATCAATTAATTATCGTTCTGTGCTGCTAATTGCGCGCAGTTCACCCTCTCTAACAACTATGTAATGATTCCTGGAAAGTCAGGGTTTGAATCACGGCCCTTTTTCGATTTTTCAAGAAAAAGAAGGAAAAATAAATATGGAAGTGATGAACCAGCGTCAGTTTAGCTTCAATCCTTACGGTCTTCGCCCTGGCGAAGTGTCGTCGGGCACCACCATTATGGCGGTAACGTTTCAAGGTGGTGTAATATTAGGAGCTGATTCAAGAACATCAACTGGTTCGTATGTAGCAAATCGTACTAGTGACAAAATAGTGCCTATTACTGATACTATATGGGCATGTAGATCGGGTAGTGCTGCTGATACGCAGGCTATTGTGGACTATGTTAGACATTATATGGAAGCACATACAGCAGAGTTAGGAAGAGTACCTAGAGTTAAAACTGCAGCTAATATTATGAAAAAAATATGTTATGAGAATAAGGATGGATTAATGGCTGGTTTGATCTGTGGTGGCTGGGATCCTTATGAAGGTGGACAAGTGTATGAAATATGTTTAGGAGGCACTATGATGAGACAACATTTTGCTATAGGTGGATCTGGTTCAACATATATATACGGTCTAGTAGATGAAACTTACAAACAAGGAATGTCTAAAGAAGAGTGTGTAAAATTTGTGAAAAATGCAGTTGCTCATGCTATGGCTAGAGATGGATCATCCGGTGGTGTTATCCGTTTAGTTACTATCGATGAAACAGGTATACAGAAGGAAGTAGTACTCGGCGACAAACTTCCCTTTGGCCCATAGATGTTGATGTTTTACTCTGTAGTTAACTATATAATATATTTCAATTACTCTAATGTTTTCCTTTACAACCTTTCCCACTACCTCACTTGATTTTGAGATAAGAATTACGGTTATTAATATACAGAACTAGGAGTCACTCAGCAGAAGGAGGGTACAATTGTTGGAGGCGATAACGACTTATTCTTGCCCAGCCCTTGTGTAGCAATTGAACAGCCAATGCAACACGAGTAACTAGTCGAGTTCTATGGCGAACAAATACTTCTTTATCTGGTTCCGGTCTAGAGTCTCCTCCGAAAGGTTACGGCGAAAAACTCAAGTAGAAGAAGGAAGTTATCCCGCCGTAATCTGTGCTTTTTTTATATTTGCTCTTATCTGTGTTTGGTAGTCTCTTTCATTCGTTGCTAACATTGAATTCGCTGCAATGAAGCGGATATATATCTGCCTTAGTCTGGTTATGTTGCTGTTAGCTAATGTGGAAACAAAGCGACGGGTGTTACTGACGCATGAGCAAGAAGAGGAGCTTCGACGAGGTCTTTCGGCAGTTGCTTCAGAAGGCGCACATGATCACATGAATCCTTCCATGACAAATAATATGCTTAGCACCTTTCATAATATGCATTTGCCTCCAGGTGCAGGTTTGAACACTATGAATGACCCACCTCTTGGCTATGATGGCCCTAAGGATATACATACACCTCCAGGTCTTGGTGCAAAAGACACGCGTATTCATCAAGCTGTTGACTCTAAGTACATGCGAGGGCCAGCTTCACCAAGTAATGCAGATGATACACGTGGACCTCCCGTACCTATTGATATGAGTAAAATGCCTTTACCTCACGGTGGTGATCTTGCCGACTTATCCCCTCGTCTAGGTGAGGATATGCAGCAAATTTTACGAATGCACTCAGGTATCGGTCTTCATGAAGTACCTTCAGAGGCACCAGGATCAGGAGCTGATCGCAACGCAATCCCTGTTCCTCGAGGTGTTGATCTGAACGATATACCCGTACCTCCAGGTGTTGATCGCGGTGCTATTCCTGGACCTCGAGGTGTTAATCTCGGTGATGCAACTGTTCCTCCGGGTGTTGATCGCAGTGCTATACCTGTACCCCCAGGTTTGGATCTGAAAGATATACCTTTACCTCCAGGTGTTGATCGCAGTGCTATCCCTGTACCCCCAGGTGTGAATTTGAACGATATACCTTTACCTCCTGGTGCTGATCGCGGTGCTATTCCTGGACCTCGAGATGTTGATCTGAATGATATCCCTGTTTCTCCAGGCATCGATCGCGGTGCTGTTCCTGCACCTCGAGGTGTTGATCTGAACGATATACCCTTACCTCCAGGGGTTGATCTAAATGACATCCCTGTTCCTCCAGGTGTTGATCGCGGTGCTATTCCTGCACCTCGAGTAGTTGATCTGAACGATATACCTTTACCTCCGGGGGTTAATGCGCATAGAGGTTTCCAGCCACCTCCAGGTATCGATCGCAACGATATCCCTGTGTCTCAAGGTGTTCCTCTTAACGATATGGCTTTTACGGCACCCAATACCGACACACAGAGGGATTCCCCTGCACCTCCAGGTGTTGACCGCGTAGAGTTGCCTCCACCTGCAAGTATCACTCTCAACGACATCCCTCTACCTCCACACATCCCTCCAGGTAGTTTTGACAGTACACGGGATACCCATCGCAAGTTAGAAGGTAAAGAGTCGCATAAAATCGTGAACCTTCCCGGCTTAGACCTGAAGACCTTCAACTCCAGCCAGTACGCCGGTCACGTTGTTGCCGACGCAGCTACTAACGGCCATTTCTTTTATTGGTTATTCGAAGCTGCCAGTAACCCAGAGAACGCGCCGTTGATTATTTGGCTCAATGGAGGCCCCGGATGCTCGTCAATGGATGGATTGTTTCTAGAATTAGGTCCGTTTCGCATCGACGGCAGCAGCAACAACAACCTGCGCATCAACCCTTACTCCTGGCACAACGTCGCCAACATAGTCTTCATCGACCAACCGGTCGGCACGGGCTTGTCCTACACCGAAGACCTCAAGAAAGGGTACGCGTCATCCGATGAAGAAGTCAATACACATTTTTATCAATTTTTAGTTAACTTCTTCAAGTTACACGACAACTACCTAGTTAGTGCAAAGAAGACGCGACCGGTCTACTTCACTGGAGAGAGTCACGCCGGTCACTACATCCCATCGTTAGTGGCGTATCTCCTCGAACAGAATAAGAACAGTGACAAGTTATACGTGGATGTCAAAGGCATAGCGCTTGGTAATCCCTGGACGGATCCCATCAATCAATACGATGTGTCGGACTACGCGCACGGGATCGGTTTGATATCGCAAGGGCAAAAGAACAGACTAAAAGAGCTGAATAGCCAGTGTATCGACCTGCTGAAGAGTAAGAAATACAACCAACAGTCGTGTCTGAACCTGCTGGATAGCGTGATCGATGCGTCGTCGGTGGGCGGCAGCAGCAAGGTGTTGATGTATGACTCACGCAAATACGCTCATAATTCAAGACAATTCCCTGTGGGTCATGATATTGTCGAGAAGTACTTGAATAGACGTGATGTTCTAACGGCTATTCATGCCGAGAAAACACCTAACAAGTACGTGGAATGTGCTGATCCGCCCTATTACGCACTTGTTCACCAAGACGGTAAAGCAGCAACAGCTGAGCTTGCTGCCGTGCTCAATGCAGACGTGAGAGTACTCGTGTATGCGGGCCAGTATGACATCATCTGCAACCACTTGGGTGTGGAGAAAATGCTTTCCGAATTGCAATGGAAATCAAGTAAGAAATGGAATGAAGCACAACCTGGTGTTTGGGTGGTGGATTCGTCGCCGGCAGGACACGTGAAAGCATACAACAACCTGCAGTACGCACTGATCCTCAACAGCGGTCACATGATGCCGATGGACTCTCCGAAGGTTGCACTAGCGATGATTGACAAGTTCATCCACAGCCAGTCCCTAGTGACCGGGTTAACCAAGATCATGCAGAGCGGTCACACACAGTGCTAGCAAGGAAATGTCAGTTGATATTGAAATATTTTGTTAATAAATACGGATTCTACATACAATTCTACTTCTAATTAAGGCTGTCAACAGCCATCTACTCGTCGGATTGCATGAGTAATGCAACACCGGCAAGGATCCACTTGTAGGTAGGGTTGATGCTCTTGAGTGTAGACAAGAACACAAAGGTACCACCTCTTGCAGAGGTGATGTATACGGGACACTCATACAATGATGGATCGCCGCGTAAGTAACCAACTGCTTCAGGAGACCACGACTCTTGCACTGGAACTGCCTTGATGTAAAGCACTGGCATAGGTGTAAGTAGTTGCTTCAACTTACTCTCCATCAAGTTGCCACCGCATGCTGTGCCAGAGACAGTGTATGGGTTATCGGCAGCTTCCTCTTCGTCGGACCAACGGGCGCCCTCGATGAGTAATCCGTGACAGAACAGACCGTCTTCAGGGTACACACCAAGTGCTATCGCATCGTTGACACGATACAGCCTTGTTACGTGTGTATCAAGCGACATGTTGTCCAACGGAAGCTTGTTCTTACGAGCTGTTACTTGCTTGATAGCAGTCAATAGAGCCGTTGGGTTGATTAATCCCGGTAACCAAATAGAATAAGGCAGCACTAGTGAGCTGGACCAGGTAGATAGTTGTGTTCTGCGAAGCAATAGGTCTGCAAACCACGCAGATAACGGCTTTCTACTAGCCCAAGCCAACCGTTCCCACGAGCAAGCATGGAAAGGATTGCGCCCAGGAACTTGATTGATTTCAATGCTAGAAGCCATGTCTTCCATGCCAACGGACATGTTCAACTGACCATTCAAACCTTTCTGTAACTCATCAAGAGTAAAAGTAATTTCTTCTAACAAAGTGTTCAACCTTGTGCATTCTTGTGCAACAACAACAGCGTAAGGACCGTCCCACTCCGTGACACGTTTACGGCATCTTTCAGCTAATGTTATGAGGTCAAACAAGGCTGGGCAACGGCGGAGCAAGTCACTTAGTGTCTCTCGCAGCATGGATGACGATGACGTGCTTGCGGTATCCGTTGAACTGCCTACTTCAAGTCTGAATATTATTGCCATGGCTTCCTCGGCCTTGTTTGTCAAGAAACCGATCTCTGCATTAGGGTGTAGACCGTAGGTGAGTGGTGTCTCGGGTGGTAACGCAGTGCGTATATAGTTCTCATAAGCCGAATATTCCCACTTATCACTGTCGGGAGACATGATGCGCGGAGCTAACTCCCCTTTATTGAGCAAGGCCTCGTTGATAATAACGGATAGATAAGTGTTATTGGTGCGACGATCAAAGAAGTCTGTGATGTGACCACCATACATAATCTCACCGAATATGTACCTCAAGTCCTGCCATGGCACGGCATTCTTCTCTGCTTTAGTCAAGTAAGACTCCAGGACATCAGCACAGATGAGTAAGTCGCCAGTGTTGAATCCATAAGCTCTGGACCAGCCTTGGAAGCCGAAACGTCTGCGGCCAAGCATCACCGAGTGGAAGAAGCACAGTCCGAACAGACACGCTTTGAACTCCGACTTCTTTGGACTGGTATCTACTCGCTTAGGTACAAATGCTTTCCATGCGCGAGTTAAGTTAGCTTTGAGGTCAGATGGAGGCTCATTTGCAACACAAATGCAAGACTGAAGCAACCCTTCGGGTATATTCCTCAAGTAGGAGAATGCAGGAGGTTCCGCGGAGATAAAGACACGGAAATCAGGGTGACAGTTGAGGGTCTCCAACTTCTCATCGAGGGTAGGTAACCAGGTCTGCATCAGATGCACGTTCTGCAGGAAGATCCAACCGCCGGTCTTGCTGAACTTGATGATGGTCTCATCCGCCCGCTTCTCCTGGCCTTGACCCATGGATATGTTGCAAAATTTACCGTTGTCAACAGTTAAGTTCTTGCTTTTACCGAAATCTTCAACCCACGATGTTGGATCAACACCTGGGTAGAGGATGAAAAGCATAGGTGACTGCGCGTTGGTGTAGCCGTAGGTAGTAGCCATGGAGAACGGCGCCTGGTTGACAAACTCATCACCTAACGACTTCTTGATGTACTCCGTCAGGGCAACTGGAAGTCTATCGGGACGAAGTATACGTATTAAAAGCAGTCGTTGCACATCATTGAGGGTCTTGAAATCGCCAGGCATTGGTTGGAACTCAGGGTTGGTCTTGTTATACCACTCTTCCCAGTCCTCTGCATCTGTGGCTATCTTCTCACTCATGTTCTCAAAAGCGTTATCAAAGGAAACAAGGTCCTCTTCTATTGCTTTCAACTTGGTCCAAGCATTTTCTGTTAACCATTTTGATAGCTCTTGACCACGTGGTGCACACTCTTCTGCCATGCGACCACGCAGGATCACGTCCATGTATATCTTCGGTAAGATGCCTTCATCGACCATGATTCGCAGGGTTACTAGCGTTGCAACCGTCAATTTATCTCGTTCAAACAAGCCGGTACGCACGAAATCGTAGATAACGAGGGTAATATTTTGCTTGAGGAGGACCAGGCGCTGGTTGATGGTTTCGTCATCAGCAAGCTTATCGCGCTCTTCAATTTCGGTTACACGTCGAGCTATTTGTGCTGCTAATACATCAAAATCAATCTCTTTCTTCTCTTCTCCTGCATCTTCACCAGGTATAGATAAGAGCGAGCTATTACCACTGTCACCATCCGTGTGAATACCACGTAGGAAGAAGGATATAAAGGAAGTCAAGGAGAACAAGTAGTAGGTATGGATCTTCTGCAACGACGACATGATAAAGAACAGCAATGCACCTCTGCGTGCAACGGTGCGATACTTCTCGCTAGTTGCATTGATTTTCTCGGAGGTAACACGACTTTCCTCTAACTTCACAGCGATATCGTCACTGATTTTCTTACTTAACTCAAGCTCTTCGATAAGTGCGCGGTCCTCGGTGATGTCTCCTTGGGCATCAGCTAATCTGCGCAGAATACCGTCTTCTAACTGCTTTACCTTGATAGTAAAGAGGTTCTGTTGTAGGATAAGCGCAGCACGTTGCTCTGCAAGATCAGACCGCTCGTTCCTCACAACCATCGCTAGTAACTGCTCTTCCAAACCTATTTGTGTCACCGAGAAATTCACTAAAGTTGTCTCTGCTTGCACTTCAGGTGGATAATGAGGATTTGACAGCTTAGTATGCAAGTACAGCCTGAAATTAGGATCTACTTGCACCTCTTGATCGCCGATTTGAATGAATCTTTTGGTTCCCCGCTTCACGGTGATGCGACCGATGATTGGCATCAACATAGGATCGATGCTCTCGCCCATGTTCTCAATTAAAAATGGCTTGCCATTCTCTATTGCGCGCATGATGCGGTTAACTAGTGTCTTCTGACCCATGCGACCCACCTCCATATTCTTTCCTTCACGATTTTTGATCCAGTAAATACCTTGCAGCTGTGGATCAATCATCAACGGATACCGTGCCGAGTTCAAAATAATTGCTGCGTTCTCTGCGGATACATTGTCTGCAGGCAGGCCTTGTGTTTGATACTCGGCTATCTCTGCATCAGTGCACATCAAGCCTATTGGCTCCACGTCCATCGTCATGGGGATAGAGGTGCCTGTAGGTGACGTTACTATCAAAGGAACAAAGCTTTTATCTACTAACATCTCACGATATTGCTTCGTGAAGGGGCCGATGTAACTAATGACCGCTGCAACTGTCAAGCAATCACCAACTAGAAGGTTCCGTTCTGCTTTTAGTAACTCAATGCCACTTGACCAACGGATCTGTTCCGAGCCCAACGCCCGAGTCAATCTGTTCGCTAATTCCAATCGTAAACGACCCTTTTCCGCATAAGATTGTGCTTCTAAACGGTTACTTTCTGCCTCGTTGAACTCTTTCGTTAACTTAGCAAGCTTTTCCTTCAACACATCGACCTTGTCTTGCACCTCCTTGAGCTTGGCATTGGCTGTGTTGAGCTGGTCATTCGCTGCGCGAAGTGCAACTCTCTTTGGTTCCACCAACAAGACAATGTCATAGTAGTTCACGATGTTGATGCACCACGAGCAAAGCCCAGCTGCGGCACTGTTTCTTTTCTCTATTATCTCTGGAAGGAAATGTTCAAGTTGCAAGAACGGACGCACTTCTTTCCAGTTGATCTCTGGGACAGTTCCTTCATCAATATTCACTTTAAATGCTTTCAATTCGTCAAGGAAACCGTTAACATTGCCGAGTAACGCCTTCTTTGCGGCGTCCCAAGTACGCTCTTTCTCACGCACCTTGCCACTCTTTTGAACTATGATGTTCTGGTTGATACCGGCGAGCAGAACCATGACAGCACCGAAGATGTCTTCCACACCAGGTGGTGGCTTCGCCATGGTCTTACAGTTACCAAGATCTCTTCTATCAAGGGAGTCAAGTGCAGCCATTGCTCTCATCAGAGCTGGTTCTGCAGCTTCGAGGTCCTTTGCTGCATCGGCTTGCTTGCTAGCAACTACAGACTGGATCTCAGACACCTTGTTAGCTTCTACTAATGCCTTGGCATTCTCTGCTTCTACAATTTCTTTCTCAGCAGCGACCGTTACAGCTATACCTTCTGCAACTTTTCTTTTCTCTTCGGCACTTTCTAACATTGTCTTAAGATTTGCCTCTAGGTGAACCACATCTGCTGCGGCTTGAATCAACTTTTCGACACCGTTTTTCAACCTGAAGATAGACTTATCAGTCTCATCTCTCTTCCGAGTAAGGAGGATATCATACAGCTTCAACATGTCCAAGAAAGACTTGGGTGTAGTGTATACATACTTCCCTTCCTCGCGAGCAAAGACTTTGCATGCCTTGTTCACTGCAACAAACGCAGCAGGCATGAAGTGCTTGACACTATTCATTATCTCTGCACTGCCGAGGTCCATGTGACCCAAGAGCTTAGCACTAACAGATGCTAATGCTTGCTCTGGCCAAGGTTGGAACCAGTCAATAACGGTACAGTTAGCAAGAGCAGGGAAACGTCTTGCACGAGTGCGTAAGTTAGGACCAACCGGTGAAAAGCAGAAGCAACAGTGTAAATTCTTGCGGATATTACTAATGAAATACTTCCAAACTGAGGAAGGTTCTGCACTATACCCAGCTGCCTTGGCCTTGTTCGTGAGGGTGTTGACTATCGCCTCCTTCTCATCGCGGTTATACAAGTCAGGGATATTACCTGATGATAACAAGTCATTCAAGTACACAAAGAATTTCTCGTTCGATATTTGTGTGTCATTCAACAAGAACATAACACCCTCCTGCTTGACACCCGCCTTGTTGTACATGGACTGAATATCAGTTCTAAAGTCAACAAAACCGTATGTTTGACTCACTTGGATTTGCATCACAGTGTAACCGCAGCAGAAGGCTGCTAGCTTAGACAGGGATTGCTTACCACTACCACCGACACCAACCAAGAGTGCGTGACCTCCGGTTTGCTTGATGATACGAACAATTCTTGCCACATGAAGCACTGCGTCGTCGAACAAGACAAGATTCATCACTGCATTCGTCTCGTTATACTCCTCCAAAGCTGTCTCTAGTGTGGTTCTCATGTCCACTAAGTTGATACCTTGCTCGTAATTCAGCTCTTCATCGCCTTGGTTGATACCACCTTCAGCGAAATGGCAGAACACTAATGGATCAGGCTTGACACCAGCTCCTGTCAAGTAAAATCTACTCACATTGTACTGTGGGAATGCCTTCTTGGCCTGGTTCTGGATCATTACCTTGAACTTATTCAAGTCTTCGTAGTCGACCAAGCGATCCCCGTACACACGCTCGGACTCGTGTAACCACAAGTTAACAAATTTTTCACCCTTTGAAAAGAGTGGCGCGATGGACACCAACAAGCCTTGGAATACGTTGGCTAAGTGGCGAATTGAGAACTCATAGTGGAAGTTAGCAGCTGTTTTACGGAATGTTTCACTTACTTCTTTGTGTAAGGCAAGGGCTCCTTTGATGATGTTGGCACTGAGTCCCTTGACTTCCTGGTTGAAGTTACCTGACTCTAGATGACCGTCCAAGAACGTCTGATAAATTGTGAGTAATGAGGTTGCACTTGGCATGCCGATAGCAAAGGTTGTAAAATGACGCTGTAAGCGAGCATCAACAGAGAAGGATCCAGCTGTAGGATTCAACGCCGACACATACAAGCAGTCATCTACTTGCTTCAACGACAACTTCTGTGTATCATACCAATGGCCGTAGTCGATGTGCTGGCGAATGAGTGCAATCGCGCTCTGTGTGCCGTACTTGTCGACCTCGGGAAGGTTCAAATCATCAATGAAATACACTAGTTTAGCCGAACCAGGTGGACCGAAGATGGAGCCAGTGCGTTTCTGCAGTGGCGACTCAAGTCCGTTCAATAACACGGATGCCGACGTATAGAAGTTCATGTTCACATTAGCAAAGATATGCTTCTCAGGATTCAATTTCGATAGCATACCACTGACTAATTGAGTCTTACCGGTTCCCGCAGGACCTGCCAACATCACATGGAAGCTACCGCGCACTAACAAGTCAATCCAGTAAGCAACCGAGGCTGTTTCAGCAGTTGGTACTGTTGTCTCCGACATATTCATGAATGTGCTATCGAAGGTGATCTCCTTGAAGGCTGGCGACGCTTTCCATGACTCAAACTTGTATGTCTTCATGTCCAACCAATAGTCGAAGATAGTGTCGCGATTAGGTATCTTTACTTGCTTATACTTGGAGCGGAACCATTCGGAGAAGGATTTGCGGTGGTCCGTACCGTCGTCGGATATAGTCAATAGACAGCCAAAGCCCCATATCAAACAAAATACAAAGGTAGTTTCAAACGCTACCTCGTCCATGACTACACTGCGCGTGACCATAACCTCGAGGAATCGCAGGACACTGATAGCGAGACTGATATCATTGCAGCTGACGACACCTTGCAGGTTAATAGCAAAGAACTTCAATGATTCTGGTAAATATTTCTCAAACATGGCGTGTATTGACTCCCGATGAAGGTCGTCAAACAGTCCCTCGGGCCTTGATCTCACCCACGAACCGATGATACTTCTCCATTGGCTACCTCCTTCGGTAGATATGTACAAGATACCAGCACGTGATACTGTAGCAGGTGTAGCATACTTCAAGTCGCGTATTTCAAAGATCATTCGCATGTAATGTTTCAATGGAATGCGCTCGTTCGATGCAAGAGTAAGCATTTTGTTGTCATCCATCACCGAGTTCATTGACTCGATCCAGTTGGCATCCAGGTCACCATCGAGCACTATCCACTTAGGAGCCTCGTTAGGTATACGTCCTAAGTCGCGCATGATTGATGATAACAAACCATCCTTCCACTCTCTCGTGGCCATACTAATGTGACCGTAAAGGTCCTCGGTAGGCATCACCTTAGGATTGAGATCCACTACTTTCACCTTACTATCAGGCTTACGATGGTTACGAGCACTTTGAAGCATTTTCCAGCAGGAACTTTTGCCTGAACCGGGTGGTCCCATGATGAAAACACAGTGACGAATGTCGAGTAACTCGTCTAATTGCATAACTTTCAGTGTAAAGAATGGATCTGGCCATAATCCCTTTTCTTCGCAAGCTATTGACACACACTCACTGAGCTCCTCATCGAATACACGTGGTGGGTTGAGGTCAGGGAACAAGTCATTCAATAGTCCAAAGAATACAATTTCATCGGCTTGAACTATCTTAGGTATATTGAAGTCACGAAGTGCTCGCATAAGTAGTGCATCCTCAGGTAGACTTGGTTCTGCACGCTTTAATACACCTGCAACGACTAACACCGACTTCACTGCACGCAATCCCCAGTCATAATGTGATTGCTTACTCAATAACTCCGAGAGAAGTGAGTAGAGACCATAGAACTTGGATGATAAAATCTTTGCGCTTAAGAAACCTTCCGCCATCAACATGTTCTCGCAGATAAGTACGAGATCAGGTACAATGACAGTAATGGGTCTGAACAGCGCCTTCAAGCCTTCAGGAAGCTCAGAGCGACCCAAGTAACCGGGATTCATGGTGATGAAGGATCCGCACGTAGGATCTAATCCCACGGTATCGCCCTCCACCGTCACGATGTGTGTCTTCGTATTCTTAGGATCGTATCCCTTCAAGGCATCACAAACCCCTTTAAATTGCACGGAACAAACAGACAACACCTCTGGTATCAAACGATTGAACTCATCGAAGCAACCCCAGGAGCCGGAGGCTGCCAGGCCCTTGAAGATGTTACCCATCGACTGGTAGTCCATTTCTGGTGAGCAATTGAATACATAACAGCATTTTCCTAAAGCAGATGCCAGATCCTTTGTGGTCTCTGTCTTACCGGTGCCTGCTGGACCAGCTGGTGCACAACCCATTTTCAAGTTCAATGCTTGTGTTGCCGTGACGTAGATACGATCAGTGAGTGGGGTTACCACCAAGCGCGGACCGTTACCAAGGTACTCAAAACCATAATCAAATTGTGCATCACATATCTTGAACTTAGCTGACGAGGCAATGAGTGACGATGACTTGCCTACGTCACTCACAAAGGATGGTCGCAGCTTGCTTTGCCATTGGAAATCAGTCTGTTTAACGGCTTTATCACGCAGTAAAATCTCCACAATATCTCTGTTGTGTGCATCAAGAGTGATCATGCACATCACCCGCTGCCTGTCCGACTTATTCAGCGGCGTCTGCGTCAACTTGATGAGATCCGCTAGCTGATCCTTGAGTAGTTCAAAGCACTTATTCATGGCTTTGATGTCACCAACAGACGCATTGCAGCGCTCCATGGCAACTTCAACTTGACGAACAAAATCAATCGTTGCAACTAACAGGATGATTTGAGCGGGATCAAGAGAGTTAGCAGAGCTGTCCTTCTTCATCACCCAGTCAATACGTGATAACTGCGGATATCTCGCTACACAAGCACTTAAACATTTAGATAAAGTAAAAATCTGTGCCAATAAAAGCTGTTGCAAGTACTGCTCTGCCTTGCCTTGCAACTTGAGTACAGGATCAAACTTGATGACTTCCTTTCCAACACCAGCAACAAAGGAGATGGCGTTAGGGCGGTCAAGCGAGGTATTCTTCTCTAACTCGATCTCTTTGGTAGACAACAATATCTTGTCGATGTGGGTGAGTACCTTGGTTGGTTGCGATGAATTCGATAATAAATCCAATAAATCCGCTTCGGACATGAAGTAAAAACGAGGAAATTGTCGTCGTTTGCCATCTAAGAACTCACTTAACGACTTCTTGCACTCATCTTGTTGGCCTTCAAGCATCTTCAACTTGTCCAGCAAACCTCCTTGCATACACACAGCTTTGACATTCTTTACCTTCCAACTCTTCTGTAATATCGTGCGAACTTGGCCATCAACTTCCGCGAATTTGCGTGCATCATCTGGTAGCTCTTTTTTGACCTCTTCCGAACCAATGAAGAGTGGTTCCAAGTAAGACCATAGCCGTTGAATATCTTGCAGTAGTTGAGTGACATCCGATACCAGACCCAAGTTCTTCTGCCATTCCATTGCATCCTTTTTAAAGTGACCGTAACGGCTACCAACAATAG
>JACCDO010114160.1_pt1 | contig 25450 bp, 32 predicted proteins | sample 7446101 | NCBI WGS metagenome assembly JACCDO01 (sample SAMN15323440, study PRJNA562643) | freshwater metagenome | isolation source: river surface water | place: USA:Blue River Watershed | collected 2017-08-16 | reverse complement strand
TACTGGCCCGGCAATGTGCGCGAGCTGGAAAACTGCATCGAGCGCACCGCGACCATGGACGAGGGCGACCTGATCCGCGCCATCGCCTTCCCCTGCCGGCAAAACCGCTGCCTGACACAGACGCTACACCACCTGGACAAGGCCGACGCCGTCGCCCCGGTGCACATCGTGCGCATCCCCGTCAAGGAGTCTCCCCGCCCCACAACGCCGACAACGGCATCGCCCTCCGCCGCGCCGGCGCTGCCACACGCCGACGAGCTGGACGACGGGGACGACGATGCGAGCATCGACAGCGGATACGACCTGGCGCCGGATGCCGATGGCGTCGTGCGCATCGGCCCCACCGAGCGCCTGAACGGCGTGCCCCGCCAGTACGGCGCCGAGCCGCCCCGCGGCGAACGCGAGCGGCTGATCTGGGCCATGGAGCAATGCGCCTGGGTCCAGGCCAAGGCCGCCAGGCTGCTGCACGTCACGCCGCGGCAGCTGGGCTATGCGCTGAGAAAGCACAACATCGAGGTGCACAAGTTCTGAACCCGGCTGGCGCGCCGCATGGCTTCGTGGGCGGCGCGCCGGGCGTCGCCGCTAGCACTGAAACCGCGCGAAACCGCGCGAAACCGCAGGGAATCGCGCTTTTAGACCGAGCTCACCACACTGCCAGCAGACAGCCGGCGAGCGGGCCGCGCCCCGTAGACTGCCGGCCCCGCTCGCATCACGCCGGGCCAGCAGGCGTCGATTTGTTCGCGTCTGTGGCCGTTGCAGCCGGCGCCTGACACCACAGGCCGCACCGGCGCGTGCTCGAATGCGGCGCTCTCACGGCTCGTCCCCGAGCCGCCCGCCACACGCTTTCGCTGGACTTGCCCGGCGGATATCTCCCGGAGACCCCCATGACCCCATCACGGCGATTCGCCCGTCGCGCCCTCGCCGCACTGCTGGCCACCGCCGGCATGCTCGGCACGGCCAAGGCTGAACTGCTCATCGGCCAGACCGCCGGCTTCACCGGCGCGGCCGCCGGCAGCGTCAAGGAAGTCACCGCCGGCGCGTCGATGTATTTCGACACCGTGAACGCCGAAGGTGGCGTGCACGGCGAGAAGATCAAGCTGCTGTCGATGGACGACCAGTTCGACCCCAAGCTGACCGCCACCAACGCGGCAGCGCTGATCAACAAGGGTGCGCTGGCGCTGTTCCTCACCCGCGGCACGCCGCACACGCAGGCCGTGCTGCCGCTGCTGGCCGAGCACAAGATCGTGCTGGTCGCGCCGTCGACCGGCGCCATGGTGCTGCACAAGCCGCTGCAGCCCTGGGTGTTCAACGTGCGCGCCAGCTACCAGCGCGAGGCCGAACGGGCCATCGAGCACCTGAGCCTGATCGGCATCAACCGGATCGCCATCGTCCAGACCAACGACAGCTTCGGCGAGGACGCCGTCCAGGGCGCGCTCGCCGGGCTGGCCAAGACGAACAAGCAGCCGGTGGCCCATGTGAAGTTCGATCGCAGCAAGCCCGAGCTGACACCCATCGTCGCCAAGGTGATGGCAACCCAGCCCCAGGCCGTGATGTTCATCGGCTCCGTCGCCGCGTCGGTGGAAGGCATGAAGGCCGTGCGGGCCACGGGCTCGACCGCCCAGCTCGTCACGCTGTCCAACAATGCATCGGCCGCTTTCATCAAGGACCTCGGCGACATCGGCCATGGCGTCATCGTCAGCCAGGTGTTCCCGTACGAGCGCTCCATGGCCAAGCCCATCATCAAGGAAGCCACGGAAGCCGCCCGCAAGGCCGGTACCGAACTCACGCCGAGCATGGTGGAAGGCTACGCCTCAGCCAAGGTGCTGGTGGAAGGCCTCAAGCGCGCCGGCAAGCAGCCCACGCGTGAAGGCCTGCGCAAGGCGCTGGAAAGCATGGGCCGCTTCGATCTGGGCGGCGTGGAGGTCGGCTACAGCGCCACCGACCACAGCGGCATGGACTACGTGGACCTGGCCATCATCGACCAGTCCGGCAAGTTCCGCCGCTGATGCCTCGGGCCGCTTCGGCCCGGCGTGCCCCCAGATCTCGGTGAGACGCCTGGGGGCTTCAACGACACACTGCGGGGCCCCTCGCCCCGTTCGGCGCCGGCCTCACCGCGCCTTCTCGGGCCTCCCCTGACCTCAAGCCCGCGCCACCGGGATGTCGAGCAACGCACGTCGGCCGATGTGTGCATTGACCTTGCGGCGCACGGTTTCCAGCTTGAAGGGCCGCTCGATGGCCGTGCGCGCCCCCTGCGCGATTGCGGCCTGAACACCAGCGTCTGCCGCCGGCCCGAAAGCCAACACCGGCACGCCGGGCCAGGCCTGCTGAAGGCGCGCCACCACCGCCGGCGACTCGGCCTCGATGACGCTGGCCCCCAGCAGCAGCACGTCGACGCGATCGGCCGCCGGGTGCTGCTGCGCCTGGGCACTGCCGGGGAACACATGAACCTCCAGCTCATCGGCCAGCATGAACTGCAGCGCTGTGGCGCTGACATCGTCGAGGTCCAGGATGAAGGCACGCTTGCTCTCGACCGCGCGGGCCGTGTCGACACCGATCTGCATGGGGCTCTCCTGCCAGTCCGTTCTCGGATGCCCTGGCTTCACGCAAGCCGCGTGCCGCTGGTTCCTCACAGCGACGCAGAGCCGGCAGGCGCCGCTGCACGCGTCGTGGATGTTGGGTTTGTCGGCAACGAAACACCCAGCGCAGCGCGGGGCAAACATGCAAGTGACTGATTCGTAAGGGAAGGCGCGCGTTGCCGACCTTGGCACGGCTCTCGCAATGAGAGGGCACACCCAACGCCATGAGGTCAGCCGATGTCGCAAGCCACCGCCTACGTTGACGCCAGCCACCTGAGCAAGTCCCGCCAGGCCGTCAGCCAGATCCTGGAGACCGTCGCCGCCGGCGGTTGCAGCAGCACGGGAGGCGCGGGCAAGTCCAGCTGCGGCTCCTCCGGCGGGCCGGACGACATGCCCGCCGAGATCTGGGAGAAGGTCAAGAACCATCCCTGCTACTCGGAAGAGGCCCACCACCACTACGCGCGCATGCACGTGGCCGTGGCGCCGGCCTGCAACATCCAGTGCAACTACTGCAATCGCAAATACGACTGCAGCAACGAGAGCCGCCCCGGTGTCGTCAGCCAGAAGCTCACGCCCGACCAGGCCGTGAAGAAGGTGCTGGCCGTGGCCAGCGAGATCCCGCAGATGACGGTGCTGGGCATCGCCGGCCCGGGCGACTCGCTGGCCAACCCCAAGAAGACGTTCGACACCATGCGCATGCTTCACGAGCAGGCGCCCGACATCAAGCTGTGCCTGTCCACCAACGGCCTGGCGCTGCCGGACCAGGTCGACGAGATCGTCAAGTACAACATCGACCACGTCACCATCACCATCAACATGGTGGACCCGGCGGTGGGCGAGAAGATCTACCCGTGGATCTTCTACAACCACAAGCGCTACACCGGCTATGAAGCCGCCAAGATCCTGCACGAGCGCCAGATGCAAGGGCTGGAGATGCTCACCGCGCGCGGCGTGCTCACCAAGATCAACTCGGTGCTCATCCCGGGCATCAACGACGAGCACCTGATCGAGGTCAACCGCGAGGTCAAGAAGCGCGGCGCCTTCCTGCACAACATCATGCCGCTGATCTCGGAAGCCGAGCATGGCACCGTGTTCGGGCTGACCGGCCAGCGCGGCCCCACCGCGCAGGAGCTCAAGGCCGTGCAGGACGCCTGCGCCGGCGGCGCCAACCTGATGCGGCACTGCCGCCAGTGCCGGGCCGACGCGGTGGGCCTGCTCGGCGAGGACCGCAGCGAGGAGTTCACGCTCGACAAGATCGACGAGATGGACGTGGTCTACGACCTCGACAAGCGCCGCGCCTACCAGGAGCAGGTGGAGGCCGAGCGCCAGGCCCAGGTGGCGGCCAAGGCCGACGCCCTGGCCGCCCAGGGCGCGCTGGCCGGCGTCGACGCCGACATGAAGCTGCTGGTGGCCGTGGCGACCGAGGGCCACGGCAAGGTCAACCAGCATTTCGGCCACGCGACCGAGTTCCAGATCTTCGAAGTCAGCCGCGGCGAGGCGCTGTTCGTTGGCCACCGCCGCGTGGACCTGTACTGCCAGGGCGGCTACGGCGAGGACGAGCAGCTGCCCTCCATCGTCAAGGCCATCAACGACTGCCACGCCGTGCTGGTCTCCAAGATCGGCGCCTGCCCGCGCGACGAGCTGCAGGCCGCCGGCATCGAGCCGGTGGACGCCTACGCCCACGAGTTCATCGAGAAGGCGGCGCTGTCGTGGTTTGCCGACTACTGCGAGCGCGTGGCGCGCGGCGACATCGTGCACCAGGCGCGCGGCGACGCCCACATCCGCCAGGGCGCCTTCTCGGGCGCCACCGAGAAGGCCGCCTGACTCCCCTTCCCAACCGCCACCGCCCCGGAGATCCCCATGGCCCTGAAGATCATCGCCTCCAGCTGCACCGGCTGCTCCGCCTGCGAGCCCGAGTGCCCCAACGTCGCCATCCGCGAAAAGGGCGGCACGTTCATCATCGACCCGGCCAAGTGCACCGAGTGCGAGGGGCAGTTCGACGCGCCGCAGTGCGTCTCCGTCTGCCCGGTGGACGGCTGTATCAAGCCGGCGTGATGCGGGGCCGCTTCCGCCACCACGCCGGCTGAATGGGCCGCCCGGCCCGAGACGCGCGCCCCAGGCGCCTCAACGCTCCCAGGAGACAACCCATGCTTCAACCCGCCTTCACCGTCACCCCGGCCGCCACGAAGTTCATCCGGCGCATGGTGCGCTTTTCCGACCACCCGGCCGGCGGATTCCGCCTGACGGTCACGCCAGGCGGCTGCTCGGGCTACAGCGCCGAGTTCAGCGTCGAGTCCGCGCCGCGGGCCGGCGACAGCGAGGTGCAGGTGGACGACGTCAAGCTCTACCTGCCGGCGGAGAGCCGCCTCATGCTGGAAGGCGTGACCGTGGACTTCGCCGAGACGCCGACCTCCTCGGGCCTGACCTTCGTCAACCCCAAGGCCGGCGCCTGCGGCTGCTCCAGCTCGGCAGACGCCAGCCCGCCGGCCGAGGCCAGCGTGTCCGTCAGCGCCATCGTGCGCCGCACGGCCCGCCCGGTCGGCCACTGACCCACGCCACGCACCGCACGGCCATGACACCCGTTGCCGACTTCGACGCCGCCGTGCTGGGCCAGGGCCTGCCGCCCGAGGCCGAAGCCGCGCTGCGCGAAGCGGGCCTGGCCCGCGGTGACGCGACGCGCACGATGGCCGCGCTGATGCGCGCCAGTGCGCTGGCGCCCAGCCACCCGGCCGTGCTGATCGCGTTCTACCGCCACTACTTCTATGGCCACCGCCCGCGGCTGGCGCGCGCCGTCGCGCGCAAGGCACTGCTCAGCGCGGCGCAGGCCCTGGGCCTGCCGCCGCTGTGGCGCGATGTGCCCGACTGCCCGCTGCCGGGCGCCGGCGACGACGTGGCGACGCGCTTTTACCTGTGGGTGCTCAAGGGCTACGCCTACCTGAGCCTGCGCCTGGGCGACGGCGCCGAGGCGCAGGCCGCGCTGGCCAAGCTGCGCGCGCTCGACCCGGACGACCGCGTGGGCGCCGCCGTCATCGAGGCGGTCAGGCTGCGTCAGTTGCGGGGCCTGCAGGATGGCGATGACCCGGACGATGCCGACGCCGGCCCGGCGCTTGCGGCCACCGGCGCGCAGGCCTGGCGCCTGCTCGATGCCGCAGCCACCGCCCGCCCCGGGAGCCCGTCATGACCGACTTCGCCGCGCCCGGCTGGAACGACATCCCGGCTCGCCACTGGCAGGGCGGCCCGCTGGACTGCTCGACATGCGAGCACCAGGATCTGCTGTCGCAGCAGGCCTGCGAGCCCGGCCGCGCCTGCCTGCAGGACGCTTACGCCCGGCGCATCGATCGCTTCTTCGCGCGCCACCCGGCGCTGGCCGCGCGGCACCTGCACCACGGTTACTTCGAGGTGCGCGCCATCGCCGCACGCCACGCCGACGTCTTCCTGCTGCCCGCGCTCATCGACGACCCCGACGAGACCGTGCGGCTGCAGCTGGCGCTGCGCCTGCCCCAGCGCCAGCTGCAGCGGCTGCGCGGCGACCCGCACCGCGAGGTGCGCATCCGCGTGGCGCAACGCCTGGCCCCGGAGCAGCTCGCCACGATGATGCACGACACCGACTACCAGGTTCGCGCCACCGTGGCCCGGCGGCTGCCCGTCGCGCTGCTGCCGCTGCTCGCCCGCGACGCCGACGCGCAGGTCCGCCAGGAGGTGGCCCGGCGGCTCGACATGCCCGGCCTGTGGCCGCTGGCAGCCGACCCCGAGCCCGAGGTGCGGCGCGTCGTCGCGCAACGCCTGCCGGCTCCACTGCTGGGCCGCTTCAGCCGCGATACGGACCTGCTGGTGCGCTGGGAAGCTGCCGGCCGCGCCGACGAGACGGTGCTGGGCCTCTACCTCGACGACCCCGACAGCGAGGTGCGCGCACGCGCCGCCCACCGGCGGGGCCTGCTGCGCCGCCCGGGCCTGCCCGCGGAGCCCGCCCCCGAAGAGCTGCCCCATGGCTGACATCGCCCGCGACGACGACGAACTCGAGATCGCCTCGCCCCCGCGCTTCCAGATGGGCGAGCGCGTGATCAGCCGCAGCGTCATCCGCAACGACGGCACCTACAACGGCAAGGACATCGGCGCGGTGCTCGTGAACAAGGGCGAGGTGGGCTTCGTCACCTCCATCGGCACCTTCCTGCAGCAGTTCTACATCTACGCCGTGGAGTTCGTCGACAGCGGGCACCGCGTCGGCATGCGTGCCAAGGAGCTCTGCACGCTGGATCACCTGCCCGACGACGTGCTGGCCCAGCTCGGCGACAAGGCCGCGCAGCTCACATCCTTGCGTTGACCCAGGAGGACAGGCCATGCTCATCGAACCCGCCGTTCCCAAGTTCCAGTGGGGCCAGCCCGTCATCGCGGCGGTGGACCTCTACAACGACGGCAGCCACCCCGACGTGGCCGAAGACCAGCTGATGATCGTCGCCGGCGGGCCCGGCGAGATCGTGCAGGTGGGGCACCACGCCGAGGCCAACATCGCCGTCTACATGGTCGACTTCGGCCTGGCCGTCATCGGCTGCCTGGGGCACGAAATCCTGCCGGCCGGCAGCCCGCTGCCGCTGCCCCAGCCGGCCGAGGAGCTGGGCGCATGAGCCAGCCGCTCAGCCTGCCGTCCGGCGCCAGTGGCGTGGTGCTGCCGCTGGACGCCCTGCGCATCGAGCGCGCGCTGGCCCGCCGCCAACGCTACAAATACGTGCACCCCCAGGTCGTGCCGGAGGGCGAAGGCTGGAAGGTCGTCAGCCCCAACTGCTCCCGCAATGTCGACCCGGACGGCGGCGAGATCGACATCGCCTGGCTGCGCCCGCAGCCCGACGCCGGCTGGCTGCTGTTCGCCCGCGATCACGCCGAAGGCGGCTGGCGCCTGTGCCGCGAAGGGCCGCTGCCGGTGTTGCTGGATCTGCTGTGCGCTGACCCGGCGCGGGAGTTCTGGCAATGATCTACCTCGACCACAACGCCACCACCCGCCCCTGCGCCGAAGCCATCGAGGAGGTGCAGGACGCGCTGCTGACGCTCTGGGCCAACCCGTCGTCGACACACGCGGCAGGCCAGGCCGCGCGCCGCGCGCTGGCCGACGCACGCACGCGCGTCGCCAGCTTCCTGGGCTGCCAGGGGGCCGAACTGGTGTTCACCAGCGGCGCGACCGAGGCCAACCACATGGCCCTGCTCGGCGGCCTGGCGGCGGGCCGCACGGCGGGGCGCAACCGCCTGGTGCTCAGCAGCGTCGAGCATCCGGCCCAGCTCGCGCTGGCGCAGCGGCTGCGCGGCGAAGGCGTGGCCGTCGACCTGCTGCCGGTGCAGGCCGATGGCAGCCTGGACCTGGCCGCGGCCGAGCGGCTCATCGGGCCCGACGTGGCGCTGGTCAGCGTCATGGGCGCGAACAACGAGACGGGCGTGTGCATGCCCGTTGCGCCCCTCGCCCGGCTGGCACAGGCGGCGGGCGCGCTGATGCATGTGGACGCCACCCAGCTCGCCGGCAAGAGCGAGCTGCGCTTCGACGCCTCGGGGGCGGATCTGTGGTCGGTGTCGGCCCACAAGCTGCATGGCCCCAAGGGCATCGGCGCGCTGGTGCTGCGCAAGGGCCTGGCGCTGCCGGCGCTGCTGTCGGGCCGGCAGGAACGCCAGCGGCGCGGCGGCACCGAGAACCTGCCGGGCATCCTGGGGTTTGCCGCCGCGGCCGAGCGCGCGGCGTTGACGCTGCGCGCGGACCTCGCGCATCTGCACGAGCTGCAGCAACGGCTGGAGCAGGGGCTGATGGCGCTGTCACCACAGGTGCACGTCTATGGCCGCAGCGTCGCGCGGCTGCCCAACACGACCTGCCTGCGCCTGGGCACGCTGGACGCCGACCAGGTGCTGTCGCGCCTGGAGCGCGCGGGCGTGCTGGCGTCGTCCGGCACGGCCTGCAGCGCCGGCGGCACGCAGCCCTCGCATGTGCTGCTGGCTATGGGCGAGCCCGCCGAGCGCGCCAAGGCCGCCATCCGGCTGTCCACGGGGCGCGACACGACGGTGGACGACATCGAGCGCGCCATCGCCGCCGTGCGCACCGCGCTGCTGCCCCTGCTGGCCGACGCCCCGCAGGCCACCCCCGTCTGACATGAACAAACCCACGGAGCCCGCATGAAAGTCATGATCCGAAGGAGCACGGCCGGCGTGCTGTCTGCCTACGTGCCCAAGAAGGACCTCGAGGAGCCCATCGTCGCGCAGGAGAAGCCCGAGCTGTGGGGCGGCACCGTCACGCTGGCCAACGGCTGGGAGCTGGCGCTGCCGGAGATGGCGGCCGGCACCGGGCTGCCGATCACGGTCGAGGCGCGCCGGCTGTCGGGCGGGAGCGATTGATGAGCACGCCGTTCGACGCCGGGCAACTGGCCGAGGCCTTGCGGCTGGCCGAGACGGCCACGTCGGCGCGCGAGGCGGCCATGCTGCTGCGCGAGCAATACGCGCCGCTGCGCGTCGTCGTCGTCGACGCCTTCGACATGCGCAGCGAGGTGCCTGCCGCCCAGGGCCCGCAGCGGCGCCTGTACCTCGGCGCCAGCGACGGCCACTGCTGGTCAGTCACCACCGACCCAGCCCAGGCGGCCGGGCTCTTCCTGGCTTGAACGATGGACACGACGCTGACCGCCCCGCCCACCCAGGCAGCCGCCGAAGAACTGGACCTGCCCGACGACTGGCTGCGCCTGTCCGACCCCGACCTCAGCGGGGTGGAGCTGCACCTGGTGCAGGCGGCGCTGGCCGAGCCGCAGCTCTCGTGCGGGCGCATGGTGGAGCACTTCGAGCACTGCTTCGCGCAGCAGCATGGCCGCCGCCATGGCGTGGCCGTCGCCAGCGGCACGATCGGCACCTGGCTGCTGCTGCGTGCGCTGGGCATCGGCCCGGGTGACGAGGTGGTGGCCTCGCCCTACGGCTGGCACCAGGTGGCCCACGCCGTGACGCTGACCGGCGCACGGCTGGTGTTCGCCGACATCAACTACTGGTCGGGCTGCCTGGACCCGGTGCGCGCGGCCGCGCAGATCGACCCCGCCACCAAGGCCTTGCTGGTGGGCAACGTCAACGGCCACCCGGCAGCCTGGGGCGAGTTCGAGGCGCTCGCCGCCGAACGCGGGCTGACGCTGCTGGAAGACTCCACCGAAGCCATCGGCTCACGCTGGCAAGGCCGGCTGGTGGGCAGCTTCGGTCGGGCCAGCGTGTTCGATTTCTCCCAGCCGTCGGCGCTGTGCTGCGGCGAAGGCGGCATCGTGCTGACCGACGACGACGCGCTGGCCGCCGAGCTGCGCTACCTGCGCGCCCGCTCGCTGAAGGACCGGCGCTCGGTGTCGGTCGGCTCGCGCGTGCCGCTGCAGGCGGCGATGAGCGAGCTGACCGCCGCAGTGGCCGCCGGCCAGCTCGCCCGGCTGCCCGAGATCCTGGCCAAGCGGCGCGACGTCGCCGGCTACTACCTGGCGCAGATGCAGACCTTCGAAGGCATCAAGCCGCCCTATGTCGCGCCGGACGTCGACGAGGTGCACTGGATGGTCTACACGGTTCACCTGGGCAAGCGCTTCACGGCCAGTGCCTGCGACGAAATCATCGAGGACATGGCCGACGAGTCCATCGAGGCCGTCATGTACTGCCAGCCCTTGCACCAGCAGTTCCATTACATGCAGCAAGGCTGGCGGCGCGGGCAGTTCCCGCTCGTGGAGCGCATCGCCGACCGTGCGGTCGCCCTGCCCTTCCATGGCCACCTGCTGCCCGATCACGTCAAGTTCATCGTCAAGACGATGAAGGACAGCTCCGTCAACGTCGGCGCGGGCGCCGCCATCTACTGAACCGATGCCATGAGCTACACCACCCTCCCCACGCTCCCCGACGACGTGCCGGCCGGCCTGCGAGCCGGTCGCCTGGCGCCCTACCTCGGCCCGGGTTTGCTGGCACTGTGCGCCGACGCGCCCGTGCCCGCCGACCCGGCTGCGCTGGCCGCCTTTCTCAGCGGCAAAAGCTCCGTGCCCGGCAAGATCCGGCACCGCGTCACCGCCGTCGCGCAGTTCATCGAGAACTTCAAGCACCGCAAGACGCTGGTGGCGCTGATGGACGAGGCCTTCGCCCGCGCGCCGGCACCGTCCGCCCTGCACGGCTGGCTGGCCGCGCTGCCGGCGCCGCTCATCGTCGACACCTGGTATGACGACACGCTGCGCGAGGCGATGGCCGAGCGCAGCGACTGGGCCGAGGTGCAGGGCCTGTCGCAAAGCGAGCATTTCGGTGCGTGGACCGGCTGGTACGGCGCCGACGGCTCGCTGGCGCCCGACCCCGTCGCCGCGCCGACGGTGCTCTACAAGCCCTGGGGCGGCCGCCACCCGGGCAGCAACTACCTGGTGTCGGACACCGACTTCGTCGAAGTGCTGACCGAGATCGACATCCAGACGCCCATCCCCGAGCTCGTGCAGCAGCGCCGCAGCACGCTGGGCTTCGTCTTCCTCGGCTGCCGCTTCAACGACCAGCTGCCGCGTGCCTTCGCGCGGCAGATCCTCAAGCGCTCCGGCGGCCCGCATTACGCGGTGCTGCCGGACGAACCCACGCGCATGGAGGCCCGCTTCCTGGAGGAACAGGGCATCACGCGCATCGCCCAGCCGCTGGCTGACGTGGCCGCCCAACTGAGCGCCACCGCGCCGGCCTGAAACCCCACCCAAGGAAACCGCCATGGCCACACTCACCCTCCAACCCTCCGGCAAGACGCTGGAACTGCCCGCCGGCACCCAGTTGCTGCAGGCCATCCTCGACGCCGGCGAGCAACTCATCAGCAAGTGCGGCGGCAAGGCCTCGTGCGGCGCCTGCCACGTCTTCGTGACCGAGGGCCGCAAAGGCGTGTCCAAGCTGACACCGGCCGAGAACGCCAAGCTCGACACCATCGTCGGCGTCAGCAGCAAGTCGCGCCTGGCCTGCCAGGCGACCTTCCTGGGCACCGAGAACGTGACCATCGAGCTGCTCGGCGCGCTCAGCGGCTGAGCATGCTGGACGTCGCCATCATCGGAGGCGGCGTCTGCGGCCTCGCGCTGGCCCACAGCCTGCAGGCGCGCGGCCTGGGCTGGGCGCTCTTCGAGGGCGGCGATCGCCTCGGTGGTCGCGTGCTGACGGTCGAGGGCGAGAACGGCGCCGCGCTGGACCTGGGCGCCACCTGGTACTGGCCCGACACGCAACCCGTCATCGCCCAGCTCGTGGCCGACCTGGGCCTGCCCACGCTGGCCCAGCCCGACGACGGCCAGGTCTGGCTGCTGGACGACGCCAGCCGTCCGCCGTCTGCCCGCACCTACGACGCCGCCAGCGGCCAGCTGCTGGAGGGCGCGGCGCCAACGCCCGGCAGCCTGCATGCCGGCGCACGGCGGCTGGCGGGCGGCATGCAGACGCTCGTCCAGGCACTCGCCGCACGCCTGCCAGCCACGCGCCTGCACCTCGGCCAACCGCTGCGCGGGCTGCGAGACCTTGGCGACACGGTGGCCCTGGAGTTCGCCGACGGCACGACGGCGCAGGCCCGCCGCGTGGTGCTCGCGCTGCCGCCACGCCTGGCACTGGAACGCCTGAGCTTCACGCCCGCCTTGCCGCAGGCCCTTCAGGCGACGATGGGCGCAACGCCGACCTGGATGGCCCACGCCGCCAAGGCGGCCGTGCCCTGCGCCACGGCCAGTTGGCGCGACCAGGGCCTCAGCGGCAACGCCTGGGTCACGCACGCGCAGGCCGTGCTGGCCGAGGTGTTCGATGCGAGCGGCCCGGCCGGCCCGGCACTGGCCGGCTTCGTTGCGCTGCCGGCCGACCAGCGCCCCCGGTTCGAGCGCAGCCTGCCCTTGCTGCTGCACAGCCAGCTGGCCATGCTGTTCGGCCAGACGCTGCAACCGCTGGGCGCCCATTGGCAGGACTGGGCGCAGAACCCGCTGTGCTGCAGCCTGCTGGACCGCCAGGAAGACGGCCGGGGCGGCCACCCCGGCCAGGCCGGCGACGCGCATCAGGCGTTGCTGCAGGCCCCGCTGTGGCAGGGCCGGCTGTGGCTGGGCGGCAGCGAAACCGCGCGCCAGGGCACGGGCTACCTCGAAGGCGCCCTGCGCTCCGCCGGCCGCTTGCGCGCCGAGCTCAGCCGCGCCGCGCTGGCGCCCGCGTGATCGGCCAGGCACGGCTTCTGCATGGCGCTCACGTGAGGTAGTTCGCTACGCCACGTTTGTCGGGAATTTCGCGAACACGCCAACTGGGCGGCAGGTGCCTGCAGTGCACCTGCCCGCCTGGCCCCGCTTGTCGTTGTCATCCCACCTGAGATCCGTTCATGCCCCGCCTGCTCCGCCGCCTGGCCCTGATCGCCTGCATTGCCATCTTGCCCGCCTGGGCGGGCGCCCAGGGCCTGACCGTCTCGGCCGCCGCCAGCCTCACCGAGGCCTTCAAGGAGATCGGCGCGCGCTTTGACGCCAGCCAGGGCTCGGCGTACGGCGGTGGCACCACGCGCTTCAACTTCGCCGCCTCCGGCGTGCTCATCACGCAGATCGCGCAAGGCGCGCCGGTGGACGTGTTCGTCAGTGCCGACGAAGAGACCGTCGACCGCGGCGTGAGGGACAAGCTGCTCGACCCCGCCACCCGGCGCAACTTCGCTGCCAACAGCCTGGTGCTGATCGTGCCGGGCACGGCCGCCACGGGCCCTGCGAGCCTGGCGGATGTGGCCGGCCCGGCCGTGCATCGCGTCGCGGTGGGCAAGCCCGCGACGGTGCCGGTCGGCCGCTACACCCGCCAGGCGCTGGAGGCGGCGGGGCTATGGGCGCGCATCGAACCCCGCATCGTCTACGCCGACACCGTGCGCCAGGCGCTGGACTATGTGGCGCGCGGCGAGGCCGATGCCGGCTTCGTCTACCGCACCGACGCCGAACTCGTGAAGGACAAGGTGCGGCTGGTGGCCACCGTCGGCGGCCACGCACCGGTGCGTTACCCCGCCGCCGTCGTGCTGGACAGCCGGCAGCCCGCCGCCGCACGCGCCTTTGTCGACTACCTGCTCGGCGCCGACGCGCAAGCCATCCTGGCGCGCCACGGCTTCAGCAAGCCATGACCGGCCTGCCACCCCACGCACCAGCCGCCGCGCAGGTGCCGTTTGTCTGAGGCGGCCAGCGCCATCGTCGCGCGCGACACCAGCCTGCTGTCGGGCGAACTCCGGCTGGCCGGCCGGCTGGACGCACGCTTCTTCACGTTGCTGCGCGCCGTGCAGGCCTGCGGGTCGCTGCAGAAGGCCGCCCGCGTGGCGGGCTACAGCTACAAGGGGGCGTGGCTGGTGCTGGAGACCGCCGGCAACCTCGCCCGAGCGCCGCTGCTCGTGTCGCAGACCGGCGGCCGGCGTGGCGGCGGCTCGGCCCTCACGCCGGCCGCCATCGAGCTGCTCGACGGCTGGCAGCAGATCCAGCAACGCCACCAGCGCTTCCTCGCCGAACAGGATGCCTGGCTGCTCTCCCAGTTTCACTTCGTCAACCTGCTCAGGAGTCTCTCGATGAAATCAAGCGCCCGCAACCAGTTCTCCGGCACCGTCACCGACGTGACCGAAGGCCCGGCGACGACGCAAGTCACGGTCGACATCGGCCATGGCCACAGCATCACCGCCTCGCTCACGGCCACCGCCGCCAAGCGGCTGGGCGTGGCCGTGGGCCAACCGGCGCTCACCCTCGTGAAGTCGTCGGAGGTGGTGCTGGTGTGCGACTTCGCTGGCTACAAGCTCTCGGCACGCAACCAGCTGGCCGGCACCATCTCGCGGGTGCAGAAAGGGGCCGTGTCGTCTCTCATCGGCGTCACGCTGCCGGGCGGCAACGTCGTGACGGCCAGCGTCACCAACGACGCCGTCGATGCGCTGGCGCTGGCCGTGGGCCAGCCCGCCACGGCCAGCTTCAAGGCCTATGCCGTGATGCTGGCCGTGGCGGGCTGACGTCACCAGAGCTTGACCACCTCCACCAGCGCGAGGTGTCGCACATAACGGGGCCCCGTGTGCAAGTCGTGCCGGCTGATCAGCGAGAACGCGCCACGATGATCCTGACCCGGCGCGCCCGGCGCCGCGAAGGCCACCATCACACCGGCCCCCACCGGTGTGTTAAACAGTTCGTTCCACGAGAACAGCGCGCGGTAGCCCTCCGACGATTCCGCCACGATGGCCACCCGCTTGAAATCCGTGCGGTGCTCGAACGCCGGCATGGCCTCGTCGATCAGCGGCGCCAGCGGCACGGCCTGCAGTTGCAGCGCGTCGCCGTGGGCGCCGTCGAAAGTGCACACCACCTGGAAATCGACCGACTGCGCGCCGCGCGACTGCAGCGCCTGTGCATCCAGGCGCAGCGGCTGCCGCACCCAGCCGCCGACGATGAGCCGGGGCGGCTCGATGGCCGGGCCGGGGCAACGCGGCGCGATGACGGCCGCAGAAGAAGGAACGAGGGAAGTGACGGGCATGGGTCGGCTCCTGTCGAAGGCCTGTTGCGGCCAGCCCTCGACGGTCATCACGGGGTGGCCGCTTTGTCGTAATGTCATCAACTACATCACGCAACCCAAGAGGAAGCACGCACCATGCCTGCCATTGCCATGACGTCACGACTGAGTGACACCCAGCTGCTCGCGTTGCTGCACGAGGACGTGCCGCACGGCGACCTCACCACCGACGGCCTGCCGCTGGCGGGCGTGGACGCCCACATGAGCTTCCACGCCCGCGGCGCGCTGCAGCTCAGCGGCATCGGCGAGGCAGCCCGGCTGCTGGCGCTGTGCGGCGCGACCGTCACGCTGTCGGCGGCTTCCGGCCAGCCCGTCTCGGCGGGCGACGCGCTGCTCGATGCACGCGGGCCGGCACCGGCGCTGCTGCGCGGCTGGAAGGTGGCGCAGACGCTGGTGGAATATCTGTCGGGCATCGCCGGCGCGACGGCCGCCATCGTGCGTGCGGTGCGCGCCGCCGGCTTTCATTGCCCGGTGGCCTGCACGCGCAAGAGCCCGCCCGGCACGCGCGCCCTGACCGCACTCGCCGTGCGCGACGGCGGCGGCATCCTGCATCGGCTGGGGCTCTCCGAGACGCTGCTCGTCTTTCCCGAACACCGCGCCTTGATGGACCCGCAGGCCTGGCCGGGCTGCCTGGGCCATCTGCGCGTGCAGCAGCCCGAGAAGCGACTCGTCGTCGAGGTGGCCAGCAGCGACGCCGCGCTGGAGGCGGCAGCGGCGGGCGCTGAGGTGCTGCAGCTGGAGCGCTTCAGCCCGGCGGACGTGGCCGCACTGCGCGAGCGGCTGCGCGCCGCTGGCCTGCAGGCCAGCCTGGCGCCTGCCGGCGGCGTCAACCTCACCAACGCCGTGGACTACGCCCGCGCCGGCGCGGACCTGCTCGTCACCTCCAGCCCCTACGCGGCGCCGCCCGCCGAAGTGCAGGTGCGCCTGCGGCCCGCCTGAGCGGCCGCCCGGCTGGCACAAAGGCTGCATCCCGAGCCGGTGCGGCCGGCTTCGCGTCCGCAACCCGACAAACCGGCCGTTTCCGATGTATTTGCGCAGCCTCTACGACATCGTCATGGACACCGGCCGCAGCATTGGCGAGCTGACGCGCGAGATGCAGGGCGAGGACGAGCTGTTCGCCTCGACGCTGACGCTGCGTGCCGTGGAGGCGCAGTTGCTCATCATGGCGCACACGCTGGGCAACGTGACGCCGCAGCTGCACCAGAAGCTCCATCACGCCGATTGGGTGGGCTGGGCCGCGCTGCACGACAAGCTGCGCCGGGGCGTGCAGCCGCGCCGTGAGGAGATCTGGTACGCCGTCAACGGCCTGGTGCCGCAGACGCTGGCGCTGCTGCAGGACCTGCGGCGGCGCCAGCCGGTGCTGTTCGAGTGGTCAACGGGCTGACGCAATGAAGACGCTGGCTGACATCGACCTTTGCGGCCTGCTGCGCACCTGCGGCGCGGACGACGCCGCGCCCGCAGGCCGCGCCCGGCAGCTCGCCCCGCCGCATGCCGTGCAGCTCGAAACCGCACTGGCGCTGCTGATGGCGCGCGGCGGCATCGTGCGCATGCCGCCAGTGCAGCGCTGGGCGCTGCTCGAAGCCGCGCTGCTGGCGCCCCGCCCCTCGCTGGCCTTCGAGACGCTGCGGCAGCACCGCGTGCTGGCCGTGCTGGTGCCCGAGCTGCCGGCGCTGTTCGGCGTGCCGCAACTGTCCGCTGAACGGGAGTGGCAGGACGTCGGTGAACATCAATGGCGCTTCATCGACGAGACCGCCACCGCCGCTGCGCCCATCGAGTCGCGCTTCGCCGCGCTCGTCCACAAGCTCGGCAAGGCCGGTACGCCGCCGGAGATCTGGCCCAGCCACTACCGGCACGAGCAGCGCACGCAGGCCGCGCTGCAGGCGCTGGCGCGGCGCGTGGAGCTGCCCGCCGCCGCGCTGGCCTTCGCACAGCTGGCGGTGGACGAGCTCGACCACCTCCACGCCGTGCACGACCTGCGGGCCGGCCCCATCGCCCAACTGCTGCACCGCCTGCAGGCCAGCCGCCAGCCCGAGCGTTTCGAGCAATTGCTGGCGCTGGCCGCCTGCGACTGGGCGGCCTATTGTGGGCAGCGGGACGCGCCCTATCCCAAGGCCGCGCGGCTGCGGCTGGCGCTGCAGGCCGCGTCTGCGGTCGACACGCAGGGCCTGGCCGACGACGACGCCCTGCAGGCCCAGGCCCGCGCCATTCACGCGGTGTTGCGGCCGCAATGACGGCGGGCTACGGCTGCCAGGCGGCCCAGCCGCCCACGAGATCGACCACCGTGCCGAACCCGAAGTCGCGAAACATCTGCGCATAGGTCTGGCTGGCATTGCCGTGGTAGCAATACACCAGCACCGGCCGCGACCTCGGCTCGCGCAGCAGCAGCGCCTCGTGGTTGCGGCCGTCCAGGCGCAGGCTGCCCGGCAGGCAGCCGCGCTGGTGCGCGGCGGCGTCCCGCGCGTCCAGCAGCAGCGCGTCGGGATGCGCGGCCAGCCAGGCTGGCAAGTCGCGGGCGAGCAACCGGCCCGCTGCGGCCGGTCCAGTCGGCAACGGCTCCGCGCTCAAACCGGGCGGTTCTCGTAGATGTTGCGCACCGGGCCCATGGCCTTCACGCCGTCCTCGAAGCTGATGCGCTCGAAGTTGGCGGTGAACGCCAGCGCCTTGTCGGCCACCGCATCGGTCTTGCCGGCGGTGTCGAGCTTCTTCAGCTCGTTCTTCTCGATGTAGAGCAGCGACAGCAGCTCGTTGTAGACGGTGGACTCGTCGATCGGCAACACGTAGAAGGTCGCGCCGCCGAAATCGACGACGTACTTCTTGCTGATGTCGATGTTGTCGACGAACAGGAAGTACTTGCCCTGCGGGCTCAGCGTCTCGGCCAGCACCTCGGCCAGCAGCTGGATGTACTCGAAGCTCAGCAGGAAGCCGGCGAAGAAAGCGATATGGGCCTCCCCCTCGTGCGCGACGGCGATGACCTGGTCGCTGGAGATCTCGGGCGGGCGGGCCTCGTCGGCCACCTTGGCCTGGAATTTCAGCGCCACGTCGCCGCGGAAGCCGACGCGGCCGGGCTTGTGCGTGGCGCCCTTGAGCACGCTGTTCAGCAGCCGGCCCTCCGATTGAAGGCGGGCGAAGGCGGTTTGTTCGAGAGTGGTGGTCACGGTGCGCTCCAGGCGTTGAGAAATTGAACGGGGGCTTTCAGTCGTTGAGGGCGGCGGGCGGGGCCGGTGCGGCCTGGGTGTTGACCAGGGCCTCGGCGACGCGCCGAAAGGCGGCTTCGAGCTCGCTGCGCAGGCCGGCGTCGGTGCAGGTCTCGGCCAGCGCCTGGCGCATGCAGGCCATCCAGGCGTCGCGCGCGGCGGCGTCGATGGCAAACGGCATGTGGCGCCGGCGCAGACGCGGCGCGCCGCGCTCGGGCGTGTAGAGGCCGGGCCCACCCATCCACTCGCTCAGATAGCGGGTGAGCAGCTGGCGGGTGGGGCCGAGGTCGGCCTCGTGCATCGCGCGGATGGTGCGTGCCTGCGGCAGTTCATCCATCGCGCGGTAGAACGCGTCGACGAGCCGCTGCACGGCCTCCTGGCCGCCGAAGCGGTCGTAGTGCGGGTTGGGCAGGGTCGTCGGCGCGTCCATGCCGCATGCAGACGCAACGGTCGTACCAGCTCGAACGGCAGGCGCCGACACCCCAGTGGAAGTGGCGTCAGCGCCGGCACAACGCCACCCGCCACACACCACGATTTTCTTGCGCCGGCACCGGGGTTTGTCGGGTTCCAAACAAAGTCCACGAGCCGCTGCGCACCGCCTCAAAACCCCGATGGCGACGGGTTTCTCTCGGCAAAACAAGCACTTGGCATCAGCCGGCGGGCATGTGCCGCAGGTGGCACGGGCATTGCGTTAGAGCAGTTGCGCGGAACCCATGTCACGCCCCCGGGATGCTCGAAGAAGACCACACCGGCACCGAAGGCTGCATCGAGATCGCGACGACCTTTTGAAGTCTCGTCCCTACCTCTTTCCACCTACTGGAGTACCCAATGGCATCCCTTCGTCAAATCGCCTTCTACGGCAAAGGCGGCATCGGCAAGTCCACCACCTCGCAGAACACGCTGGCTGCACTGACCGAACTGGGTCAGAAGATCCTCATCGTCGGCTGCGACCCCAAGGCCGACTCCACCCGCCTCATCCTGCACGCCAAGGCGCAGGACACCATCCTCTCGCTCGCCGCCGAAGCCGGCTCGGTGGAGGACCTCGAGATCGAGGACGTCATGAAGATTGGCTACAAGGACATCCGTTGCGTGGAGTCCGGTGGCCCGGAACCGGGTGTCGGCTGCGCCGGCCGCGGTGTCATCACCTCGATCAACTTCCTGGAAGAAAACGGCGCCTACGAGGGCGTGGACTACGTCTCCTACGACGTGCTGGGCGACGTGGTGTGCGGCGGCTTCGCCATGCCCATCCGCGAGAACAAGGCGCAGGAGATCTACATCGTCATGTCCGGCGAGATGATGGCCATGTACGCGGCCAACAACATCTCCAAGGGCATTCTGAAGTACGCCAACTCCGGCGGCGTGCGCCTGGGCGGCCTGGTCTGCAACGAGCGCCAGACCGACAAGGAACTGGAACTGGCCGAGTCGCTGGCCAAGATGCTGGGCAGCAAGCTCATCCACTTCGTGCCGCGCGACAACATCGTGCAGCACGCCGAGCTGCGCCGCATGACGGTCCTCGAATACGCGCCGGAATCCAAGCAGGCCGGCGAGTACCGCCAGCTGGCCCAGAAGATCCACAACAACGCCGGCAACGGCACCATCCCCACGCCCATCACGATGGATCAGCTGGAAGACCTGCTGATGGAGCACGGGATCATGAAGCAGATCGACGAAAGCCAGGTCGGCAAGGCCGCGGCTGAGATGGCGGCCTGATCCGCTAGCGCCCGGGAGGCCCGCTGCCCGCGCGGCGGGCTTCCCACGGACGGTGCAGCGCCCGCCCTGCCCTTTTCTCTCGCACCACGGAGCACCAAATGAGCATCACGGTTGAAGACCGCAAGGCCGCGAACAAGGCCCTGATCGACGAAGTCCTGAAGGCCTATCCCGAGAAGATGGCCAAGCGGCGCGCCAAGCACCTCGGCACCTTCGAAGAAGGCAAGCCCGACTGCGGCGTGAAATCCAACATCAAGTCCCTGCCCGGTGTGATGACCATCCGTGGCTGTGCCTACGCGGGCTCCAAGGGCGTGGTGTGGGGCCCGATCAAGGACATGATCCACATCTCCCACGGCCCCGTCGGCTGCGGGCAGTACAGCTGGGCCGCGCGCCGCAACTACTACATCGGCACCACCGGCATCGACACCTTTGTGACGATGCAGTTCACCTCCGACTTCCAGGAGAAGGACATCGTCTTCGGTGGCGACAAGAAACTCGACAAGATCATCGACGAGATCCAGGACCTGTTCCCGCTGAACAAGGGCATCTCCATCCAGAGCGAGTGCCCCATCGGCCTGATCGGCGACGACATCGAGGCCGTCTCCAAGAAGAAGGCCAAGGAGTACGAAGGCCACACCATCGTGCCGGTGCGCTGCGAGGGCTTCCGCGGCGTCAGCCAGTCGCTGGGCCACCACATCGCCAACGACGCCATCCGCGACTGGGTCTTCGAAGGCAAGACCAAGAAGGAACGCGAGTTCGTCGCGACACCCTACGACGTGGCCATCATCGGCGACTACAACATCGGCGGCGACGCCTGGTCCAGCCGCATCCTGCTCGAGGAGATGGGCCTGCGCGTCATCGCGCAGTGGTCGGGCGACGGCACCATCGCCGAGCTGGAGAACACGCCTCGCGCCAAGCTCAACGTGCTGCACTGCTACCGCTCGATGAACTACATCAGCCGGCACATGGAAGAGAAGTACGGCATTCCCTGGGTGGAGTACAACTTCTTCGGCCCGACGCAGATCGAGAAGAGCCTGCGCGAGATCGCCAGCCACTTCGACGACACCATCAAGGCCAACGCCGAGAAGGTCATTGCCAAGTACCGCCCGCTGGTGGACGCCGTCATCGCCAAGTACAAGCCCCGCCTGCAGGGCAAGACGGTGATGCTCTACGTCGGCGGCCTGCGCCCGCGCCACGTCATCGGCGCCTATGAAGACCTGGGCATGGAAGTCGTCGGCACCGGCTACGAGTTCGGCCATAACGACGACTACCAGCGCACAACGCACTACATCAAGGACTCCACGCTGATCTACGACGACGTGACCGGCTACGAGTTCGAGAAGTTCGTCGACAAGATCAAGCCCGACCTCATCGGCTCCGGCATCAAGGAGAAGTACGTCTTCCAGAAGATGGGCGTGCCCTTCCGCCAGATGCACAGCTGGGACTACAGCGGCCCCTATCACGGCTACGACGGCTTCGCCATCTTCGCCCGTGACATGGACATGGCCATCAGCTCGCCGGTCTGGGGCCTCGCCAAGGCGCCCTGGAAGAAGGCGGCCTGAGCCCCGAAGACGCCTGCGGCGTCGTTCCCCGAGGGGGAGCTGGCCCGCCTGGGGCGGCACGGTGCGAGCCGGCCGCCTGAACCTCGACACCCCTGAAGGAGTAACACCATGCCTCAGAACGCCGACAAGGTCATCGACCACGAGATGCTGTTCCGCGAGCCCGAGTACCAGGAGCTCTTCGTCAACAAGAAGCAGAACTTCGAATACAACCACGCCGACGCCAAGGTCGCGGAGATCCGCGACTGGACGAAGAGCAAGGAGTACAAGGAGAAGAACTTCGCCCGCGACTCCCTCGTCGTGAACCCGGCCAAGGCCTGCCAGCCGCTGGGCGCCGTCTACGTGGCCAACGGCTTCGCCAAGACGCTGAGCTTCGTGCACGGCTCGCAAGGTTGTGTCGCCTACTACCGCAGCCACTTCAGCCGCCACTTCAAGGAGCCGACCTCGTGCGTCTCCTCGTCGATGACGGAAGACGCGGCCGTGTTCGGTGGCCTCAACAACATGATCGACGGCCTGGCCAACACCTACAACCTCTACAAGCCCGACATGATCGCCGTCTCGACGACCTGCATGGCCGAGGTCATCGGTGACGACCTGAACGCCTTCATCAAGACCTCGAAGGAAAAAGGCAGCGTGCCGGCCGAGTTCGATGTGCCGTTCGCCCACACGCCGGCCTTCGTTGGCAGCCACGTGACGGGTTACGACAACGCGCTGCTGGGCATCCTGCAGCACTTCTGGGACGGCAAGGCCGGCACGACCGAGCCGCTCAAGCGCGAGCCGAACGAGAGCATCAACTTCATCGGTGGCTTCGACGGTTTCGTCGTCGGCAACATGAAGGAAATCCGCCGCATCTTCGACCTGTTCGGTGTCAAGGCCACGCTGCTGTGCGACCCGTCCGAGGTGTGGAACACGCCCACCGACGGCGAGTTCCGCATGTACGAGGGCGGCACCACCAAGGAAGAAGTAATCGAGGCGCTCAATGCCAAGGCCACCATCGTCTTCCAGGAGTACAGCTGCGAGAAGACGGCCAAGTACATCGCCGAAAAGGGCCAGGAAGTCGTGGTGCTGAACAGCCCCATCGGCGTGGCCGGCACCGACGAGTTCATCATGGCCATCTCGCGCCTGACCGGCAAGCCCGTGCCGGCGCAGCTCGAGAAGGAACGCGGCCAGCTGGTGGACGCGATGGCCGACAGCCAGGCTCACCTGCACGGCAAGAAGTACGCGCTGTACGGTGACCCCGACATGATGCTGGGCCTCACGCAGTTCCTGCTGGAGCTGGGCGCCGAGCCCACCCACATCCTCGCCACCAACGGCACCGAGGAGTGGGCGACCAAGGTGCGCGCACTGCTCGACGCCTCGCCCTACGGCCGCGAAGGCAAGGTCTACCCCAAGCGCGACCTCTGGCACATGCGCAGCCTGCTCTACACAGAGCCGGTGGACTTTCTGATCGGCAACACCTACGGCAAGTACCTGGAGCGTGACACCGGCACGCCGCTGATCCGCATGGTGTTCCCGATCTTCGACCGCCACCACTACCACCGCTACCCCATCTGGGGCTACGACGGCGCGATGCGCACGCTGATCATGCTGCTGGACGAGTTCTTCGAGACGCTGGATGCGAACACCATCGTGCCGGCGAAGACCGACTACTCGTACGACATCATCCGCTGAGGGGCTGCGGCTGCCTGCTGCGCGGGCAGCCGCATACCCCTCAGAGGCGGTGCGTTCATTTCACGACCGCACCGCCTCTTCAGTCCATCGCAGACGCCGTGACCGCGGCGTGCGCCATGGGTTGATGGAGACGTGCATGAGCGCCAGCGTGTTTGTGAAGTGGACCCTCGACGACCGCAAGGTCGAGGTCATCGACGGCTGGGTCTGCCTGGAGGGTGTGCGTGAGGTCGCCGAACTCACGGCGCTGGAGGAGCACCCCAACCGCCAGGCCATCCTGCGTGCCCTGCCCGGCGCTTCGCACATGGCCGGCCGCATCGCGCTGACGCTGCCCGAGGCCTCGGTCGCCCAGGCCGCACTGCGCCGCCACCAGGACACCTTCGACGGCTCGCCCCGCGCCGTGCAGGCCCGCATGCAGCAGGCCGTGTGGCAGAAGGTGTTTGCGGACGGGGCGGACTGATGAGCCCCCGGTCCAAGGAGTACCTTGACCGCCTTGCAGGCCGCGCTTCGGCTGGCGCCTGCGCCCCTCGGCTGGCACGGCGCGCCCACTGGGCGCACCATGTCCTGCCTCCGCCCCCCGTGGGGGTGGCGATGCCTGCGGCATTCGGCCGCAAGCACATCGCCCACGCGGGCCGGCTTGGGAGCGGCCCGGCGCTCGGCCCGGAATGCGACTCGCCATGATCTACGTCGTCCACCAACCCGAGGCCGGCGAGGCCAAGGCCTGGTTCGCGTTCAGTGCGGACGACCTGCTGCGCAAGGTCGCTGCCGACGACGCCTTGCCCGAGCACGCCATCTGGGACCGCGCCAGCCCGCGCGAGTTGCTGGCGCTGTTCGACGCCACGCCCGAGACGCCCGGTGTCGCCGAGCGCTTTCCCGGCATCTGCACGCTGGGCGCCGAGGACGGCTGGGACCGGCCCCGCTACCGCGCCGACTACGTGCAAGACGCCGGCAGCTACGGCGCCGCTCCCGTGCGCCTGGAAGACGCCTGCTACGCCGCGCTGCGCGCCCGTGGCGGGCAGTGGAAGTTCTACGACAACGAGCCGCACGCCCTGGCCGCCGTGGACCTGCCCGACCCGCTGTACGACGCCCCCGGCGGCTGGCGCGCGCGCCACGCGCTGCGCCAGCAACTCATCGCCGTGGAGGCCCTGGCCGATGACCTCTGACGCCATCGCCAGCGCCGACCCCACGGCCCTGGCGCAGGACGACTTCCGCCTCTTCGACCTGCCACGCCGCCAGGCGCTGGACCGCGCCGACCTCGATGCCCGCTGGCGCGCGCTGCAGGCCGAGGTCCACCCCGACCGTTTCGCCAGCGCCGGCGCCGCTGCCCAGCAACTGGCCCTGCAATGGGCCCTGCGCGTGAACGAGGCCTACCAGCGGCTGAAAGACCCGGTGACCCGCGCCGCCTACCTCTGCAGCCTGCACGGCTTCGACGCCGCCACCGACCGCACGCTGCTGCCGCGCAGTTTCCTGATGCAGCAGATGGACTGGCGCGAGGCGCTGGACGCCGCACCAAGCGCCGCTGCGCTCGAACAACTCGCCAGCGAGGTTGCCAACCGCGGCGCCGCCCTGTTGCGCGAACTGGCCGAGCACATCGACACCCACCCCAACTGGCCTGCCGCCGCCGGCTGCGTACAGGCGCTGATGTTCATCGCGCGGTTCGCCGCCGACCTGGATGCGCGGCTGAACACGTGAGGGCGGGCTGCCGGTACGGTGACGGTCGAGGACGGATGCCCGGGCTTGAGTCAGAGGCGGCTTCGCAGCGGGTGCGGTCAGTCGCTGCCGTGGGCCGAGCTCACGCTGACAGGCAGATAGCAGCTGTGCGCTCGTCGTGAATGGAAGCTGCTGCTAGATCGCGCGTCAACCAAGCGCCTTCTTGCATCGACCCTCAAAGTCGTCGCGCCATGTCTTCAGGGCTTGGATATCAGTACGCAGCTCAGGCTCGTCCGGAATGAAGGCAGGAACCTCCATCGACTGGCTGTGCTCGTAGAACGAGTACTTGGTCATCAGGCTGTCGATCTTCGCGCAGTCGGTGAGCTCGATTGCGGACAGCGCAGACAACCTGTTCTCGGTTGTTACGCTTCGGCGGTGCCTCTTGACAACTTCATTTAGTAGGTCGTCTTCGACCGTTCGCTCCAGCAGTTTGCGGAAATCGCTGCAGATGCCTTGCGCCAGAGCTCGGTAGGCTTCGCCGCCGCCAGCCTCGCCAGCCTTCTTCGCAGCTTGCAGGCGGGTAAGCAGTAGGTTATTCGCTTTGTCTGTCCGC
>JACCDO010292607.1_pt1 | contig 25454 bp, 20 predicted proteins | sample 7446101 | NCBI WGS metagenome assembly JACCDO01 (sample SAMN15323440, study PRJNA562643) | freshwater metagenome | isolation source: river surface water | place: USA:Blue River Watershed | collected 2017-08-16 | reverse complement strand
CGGCCGTGGATCAGCTCTTCACGACACTTCAATTCCGTGCGCTGCGCGAGCGGTTGGCCTCTGCCCTGCCTGCGGCCGAGGGCACAGTCGCATCGAAAACTGCCTCTGAGCCGGTCGAGATCGAGACCACGATCGTGCCTGCCGGCAAGGCAGCTTCCTGGCTGAAGGGCAAGTCGGGTGCCGTCGCTTTCCGAGGCTCCTGGGGGCGTGGCACGGGCACGATCGAGGCGATGGCTGTGTGCGACGAGTCAGGTGCGGTTGCGCTTATCGATTTCTCCGACGCGCTCGATGCCGAAGCAGCCTGCGCGTGGCTCGGTGATGCCTCTGCCGCGAAGAACATCCACGACGCCAAGGGCCCGATGCTGGCACTTCTCGCGCGGGGCGTGACGTTGCGGGGGCTGCGTACTGACACCGCGATCGGGGCGTACCTGATCGCACCGGATCAGCGCAGCTTCGCCCTCGGCGATGCTGTTCAGCGGATCCTGGGCATCGAGCTGGCCGTCACGGAATCCGCAGATCAATTGCTGTTCGACGATGGCGGATCCGATGACCTGCCGGCCCAGGCGGTCGCCACGGCGCAACTCGCGGTCACCGTGCGGGAGCGTCTCGCGCAGGAGGGCACGCTCGCACTGCTCGATGATCTCGAGATCCCGCTGATCTCGATCCTGGCGGAGATGGAGTTCCTCGGCATCGCGGTGGATCCGATATTGCTCGACGACTTGTCATCGGAATTCGGGCATGACATGCGCGTGGCCGAGGAGGCTGCGCACCAGATTGTCGGCCGTCCCTTCAACCTCGGCTCTCCGAAGCAGCTCCAGGAGATCCTGTTCACCGATCGAGGACTCCCGAAGACGAAGAAGATCAAGACCGGCTACACCACCGATGCCGAGTCGCTCCAATGGCTGTACGCGACTACGCAGGATCCCCTGCTCGAACGACTGCTCGCCTGGCGTGACCGCTCGAAACTGCGTCAAACCGTCGATGGCCTGATCCCGCTCGCCGACGACCAACACCGCATCCACACGACCTTCAACCAGACCGTGGCGGCCACGGGGCGTCTGTCAAGTACGGATCCCAACCTGCAGAACATCCCGATCCGCACTGACGCGGGTCGTCGCATTCGCGGCTGTTTCGTGGTGGGCGAGGGCTTCGAGTCGCTCATGACTGCCGACTACAGCCAGATCGAGATGCGGATCATGGCCCACGCCTCCGCGGATGCGGGCCTGATCGCCGCGTTCACCGAGGGCGAGGATCTCCACACGACAGTTGCTGCCCAAGTATTCGGGGTGCGGCCCGCCGACGTCGATGCAGAGATGCGTCGCCGGATCAAGGCGATGTCCTATGGACTGGCCTACGGACTCTCCGCCTACGGACTCTCCGGCCAGCTCGATATCTCGCCTCCCGAGGCCCAGCGCCTCATGGATACCTATTTCGAGCGCTTCGGCGGGGTACGTGACTATCTGGACACAGTGGTGAGCCAAGCGCGCACGACGGGCTACACCGAGACCATGTTCGGGCGTCGGCGCTACCTGCCCGATTTGTCCAGTGACAATCGGCAGCGTCGGGAGATGGCCGAGCGCATGGCCCTCAATGCCCCGATCCAGGGCACGGCCGCCGACATCGTGAAGCGGGCCATGCTCAACCTCACCGAGAGCCTGGCCGCCAGCGGCCTGGCGAGCCGAATGCTGCTCCAGGTTCATGACGAACTGGTGCTCGAAGTGGCTCCAGGGGAGGCCGAGGCCCTCGAGGTGCTCGTCCGAGTGGCCATGGGCGGAGCTGCCGACCTGCTGGTACCCCTGGACATCTCCGTGGGAGTCGGCAGGTCATGGGAAGAGGCGGCTCACTAGGGCGGATTTCCCTCGTGGGAGCCCGTCCCGTAGCCTTGGACGGCTCAGCATCCGCTGGGCGTACCTACTGACATCGGATCCCTACTAGATGACTCTCACCACCGGCACCGCTCAGGTCGCCATCAACGACATCGGCTCGGCTGAGGACTTCCTCGCCGCCATCGACGCCACCATCAAGTACTTCAACGATGGCGACATCGTCGAAGGCACCATCGTCAAGGTCGATCGTGACGAGGTTCTCCTCGACATCGGCTACAAGACCGAAGGCGTCATCCCGTCCCGCGAGCTCTCGATCAAGCACGATGTTGACCCCAGCCAGGTGGTCTCCGTGGGCGATCTTGTCGAGGCCCTCGTTCTCACCAAGGAGGACAAGGAAGGCCGTCTGATCCTGTCCAAGAAGCGCGCACAGTACGAGCGTGCCTGGGGCACCATCGAGAAGATCAAGGACGAAGACGGAGTCGTCGAGGGTGCGGTCATCGAGGTCGTCAAGGGCGGCCTGATCATCGACATCGGCCTGCGCGGCTTCCTGCCCGCATCGCTCGTCGAGATGCGCCGCGTGCGCGACCTTCAGCCGTACGTGGGCAAGGTGCTCGAGGCGAAGATCATCGAGCTCGACAAGAACCGCAACAACGTCGTGCTCTCCCGCCGCGCCTGGCTCGAGCAGACCCAGAGTGAGGTCCGCCAGACCTTCCTCACGCAGCTGCAGAAGGGCCAGATTCGCTCCGGCGTTGTCTCGTCCATCGTCAACTTCGGCGCCTTCGTCGATCTCGGCGGCGTCGACGGTCTCGTGCACGTGTCCGAGCTCTCCTGGAAGCACATCGATCATCCCTCCGAGGTCGTCGAGGTCGGCCAGGAAGTCACCGTCGAGGTTCTCGACGTCGACATGGACCGTGAGCGCGTCTCCCTGTCGCTGAAGGCGACGCAGGAGGATCCGTGGCAGCACTTCGCGCGCACCCACGGCATGGGCCAGGTTGTGCCGGGCAAGGTCACCAAGCTCGTCCCGTTCGGTGCCTTCGTGCGCGTCGACGAGGGCATCGAGGGCCTGGTGCACATCTCCGAGCTCGCCGAGCGTCACATCGAGCTGCCCGAGCAGATCGTCCAGGTCAATGACGACATCTTCGTCAAGGTCATCGACATCGACCTCGAGCGTCGTCGCATCTCGCTCTCACTCAAGCAGGCGAATGACTCGGGCGATGCTGTCGCAGTCGAGGAGTTCGATCCGTACCTGTACGGCATGGCCCCCGCTTTCGACGAGGCCGGCAAGTACATCGGCCCCGACGGCTTCGATCCGGAGACGGGCGAGTGGAAGGCCGGCTACGAGGATCAGCGCACCGCGTGGGAGCGCGAGTACGCCGAGGCTCATGCCCGCTGGGAGGCTCACCGCAAGCAGATCGACGAGGCACGCGTCGCCGATCAGGCAGCGGCACTCGAGTCAGGCGACAACGTGTCGTCGTACTCCAGCGAGTCAGCAGACAACTCGGGTTCCCTCGCCTCCGATGAGGCGCTGCAGGCCCTGCGCGACAAGCTGGCCGGCGAGTAGTCATAGGCATCATCACTGCGGGGCGTCCTTCGGGGCGCCCCGCAGTGCTTTGTGCGAGAGTTGCGCCGTGACTCGAATCGGGCTGACGGGCGGAATCGGAAGCGGCAAGTCCACCGTGGCGGCGATGCTGGCCGCCAAGGGTGCCGTGATCATCGATGCCGACCAGATCTCGCGCGAGATCGTCCAACCGGGTTCGTCGGCTCTCGGTGAGATTGTCGAGTCGTTCGGTGCAGGAGTCCTGCGCGAGGACGGCACGCTGAACCGCGGTGAACTGGCTCGGCTCGCTTTCGCTGACAAGGAACACACAACTCGACTCAATGCGATCATGCACCCGCGCATCAGCGCGGAATCGGCGGCAAGGATTGCGGCCGCACCGACCGACTCGATCGTCGTGTACGACATGCCGCTGCTGATCGAAACCCACCAGGCATCGGCGGTGGATCACGTTATCGTCGTAGACGTTCCGGTGGAGGTTCAGCGTGAGCGGGCAATCGGACGAGGGCTCGATCCTGCTGATGTCGATCGTCGCATCGAGGCCCAGGCGACACGTGAGCAACGATTGGACGTGGCCGATACGGTCATCGACAATTCCGGCAGCCTCGAGTCGACGTCGGCTCAGGTCGACAGCCTCTGGCAACTACTCCAGCCCGAGTGAGCCCGCCACACGCAGGCGTTGCACCTTTCCGGAGGCTGTTCGGGGCAGTTCGGTGATCGGGTAAATCTCCTTGGGTCTCTTGTAGCCCGCGAGGCGGCTGCGTAGATCCTCGACGAGGGCGGGGATGTCGACGTCACCCATAACCGCGGCGCATACACGCTGACCCCACTGCTCGTCGGTTACACCGAACACGGCAACGTCATCAACACCGGGAAAGGCAAGGATCTCGGCCTCGATCTCCGCGGGATAGACGTTCATGCCACCGGAGATGATGAGGTCATCTCGTCGACCATCGATATAGAGATAGCCCTCGTCGTCGAGCCGGCCAAGATCCCCGACGGTGAACCACCGTCGGCCTTCGATTACCTGCCACGCCGCCTCGGTCTTCTCAGGCTCACCCCAATAGACGAAGTCCCCATAGTCCGGTGCGGCGCACCAGATCACTCCGTCGATGACGCGAATTTCTCGGTCCGCTCGGGCACGGCCCACAGAACCGGGATGCTCAGCCCATTCAGTGCCGGGCATTGTCGTGAACTGCCCCTCGGTTGAGCCGTAGAACTCCCACACCCGATCTGCACCGGCCCAGTCGTGGATGGCCTGCTTCAGAATCGCAGGGCACGCTGCACCTGCGTGCACCAGCATTCGGTAAGGGCTAGGCGAGAGTCCTTCAGGCAATTCGAGTAGGCGCTGCATGTGACTGGGCACGACGAAAGCGATAGTCGGTCGGAATTTCTCGATCGCGCGAGCGTGTGCGCGTGCGTCGAACTGGCCCGGAAGAATCACGTCGCCTCCCGCGAGCAGCGTGTAGAGCGCGAATCGAAGGGGTCCTGAGTGCGCCAGGGGCCCGTGCACGAGCGAGATGTCCTCGGACGAGCAGCTCCACATGTCGATTTCGGTACCCCAGAGGCCCTCGGCCTGCCCCTCGGTCAGCACGCCCGACCACACTCCCTTGGGCTTCCCGGTCGTTCCGGACGAGTAGTGCATGGGTCGGCCAAGGGGGAATCGTGGGAGCTCGAGAAGGGGAGTTCCGGTTGCGCTCCACGCACGAAGATCCTCGGTTGTTTCGAGCACGAGCGAGGGTGTCGAATCGTCGAGGATGTAGCGGCGTTCCGTGGGCAGGAGGTCGGGATTGACCATCACGGGAATGACCCCAATAGACAGTGCTCCCCACACTGCCACCAGCACCGCTCGCTGCTGCTCTTGTGCCTGGGCTCGATCGGCCTCTGCGCTCGGGGCAATGGCGATTCGATCACCTGGAGTCAGCCCGCTTTCCCGCAGGCGGAAAGCGACGGCTGAGGCCCCTGCTCGAGCATCGGCGGCGGTCAGGCGAAGCACGTCGCCCAGCCTATGTCGCGTAACGTGTGGGCATGGCCAGGCCCGTCACCGATCTTCAGCGCGCGGTGGCCCCCTTCACTGTTGTAGCCCCCTATGAGCCCTCCGGTGATCAGCCGACTGCCATCGCGGAGATTGCGGCACGAATCAGGGCAGGGGAGTCCGATGTGGTGCTGCTGGGAGCTACCGGTACAGGCAAGAGCGCCACCACCGCCTGGCTCGTTGAGGAGTTGCAACGACCAGCCCTCGTGATGGCACCCAACAAAACCCTTGCCGCTCAGCTCGCTACAGAGTTCCGTGAACTACTGCCGAACAATGCTGTCGAGTATTTCGTCTCGTACTACGACTATTACCAGCCTGAGGCCTACATCCCGCAAAGTGATACTTACATCGAAAAGGATTCCTCCATTAACGAGGAGGTCGAGAGACTTCGGCACTCGGCTACCAACAGCCTTCTCACTCGACGAGACGTCCTCGTGGTGGCGACGGTTTCCGCGATCTACGGCCTGGGCACCCCGCAGGAGTATGTCGATCGGATGATCCGCCTCAGCGTGGGAGACACCATTGAACGCGACACGCTGCTCAGAAGTCTGGTCGACATCCAGTACACGCGCAATGACATAGCTTTCCAGCGAGGCACCTTCCGAGTGCGCGGTGACACCGTGGAGATCTTCCCGGTCTACGAAGAGCACCCCATCCGGATCGAGATGTTCGGCGACGAAATCGAGCGCCTGATGACCCTGCATCCGGTCACAGGCGAGATCCTCACAGAGGACTCCCAGACCCACGTGTTCCCTGCCACGCACTACGTGGCAGGTCCGGAGCGGATGCAGCGCGCCATAAGCCAGATCGAGGATGAACTCGGGGCTCGTCTGAGCGAGCTTGAGGCGCAGGGCAAGCTTCTCGAAGCGCAGCGTCTGCGAATGCGCACGACATATGACCTTGAGCTGATGCAGCAGATGGGCTCCTGCGCTGGAATCGAGAATTACTCGCGGCATATCGATGGCCGAGAGGCCGGTTCCCCACCCAACTGTCTCCTGGACTACTTCCCGGAGGACTTCCTCATCGTCATCGACGAATCCCACGTCACGGTGCCTCAGATCGGTGCCATGTATGAGGGTGACATGAGTCGCAAGCGCACCCTGGTCGACCACGGCTTTCGCCTTCCCAGCGCCATGGACAACCGACCCCTTCGCTTCGCCGAATTCGAAGAGCGAATCGGCCAGGCGATCTATCTCTCCGCGACTCCCGGCAAGTACGAGTTGGCCAAGGTCGAGGGGGATGTCGTAGAGCAGGTGATCCGACCCACCGGGCTGGTTGACCCTCAAGTCATCATCAAGCCCACCAAGGGGCAGATCGACGACCTCATGGGCGAGATCAAGGAGCGAGTGGCCCGCGACGAGCGAGTCTTGGTGACAACCTTGACCAAGAGAATGGCGGAGGATCTCACCGATTACCTTCTCGAGCACGGGGTGAAGGTCCAGTACCTTCACTCAGATGTCGATACCCTCCGACGAGTCGAGTTGCTGCGCGAGCTTCGCATGGGTGTCTTCGATGTGCTGATCGGCATCAACCTGCTGCGAGAGGGCCTGGATCTTCCGGAGGTGTCCCTTGTTGCCATCCTGGACGCCGACAAGGAAGGCTTCCTGCGCTCCGAGACCAGCTTGATCCAGACAATCGGCCGAGCGGCGCGAAATGTCTCCGGACAAGTGCATATGTACGCCGACAAGATCACGCCATCCATGCGCAACGCCCTCGATGAGACCGACCGTCGACGTGCGAAGCAGGTCGCCTACAACCTCGAGCGTGGGCTGGATCCCCAACCACTTCGCAAGAAGATCGCCGACATTACTGACCTGCTGGCCCGGGAGGACGCCGATACGGAGACCCTCCTTGCGGATCGGGACGCGTCTCCGAAGTCAAGGCGGCGAGAACCCGCCGCGGTATCCGAGCTCGTCTCATTGATCGAAGAACTGACGGCACAGATGCACGCTGCGGCCGCTGAGCTACAGTTCGAACTTGCTGCTCGACTTCGCGACGAGGTCGGCGATCTCAAGCGCGAGTTGCGCGGAATGCAGGAGGCCGGAGCCCGATGACCGTGTCCCTGACGGCCTGGGTCATCACCCTCATTGCGCTCATCGCCATCATCGTCTTCGACCTGATCATCGTCGACCGTCGTCCACATGATTTCACCGCACGCGAGGCTGGGCGCTGGATTGGTGTCTACGTATTCCTCGCCCTGGTGTTTGCCGTGATCGTGTGGCTCCAATACGGGGCCGCCTTCGCTGGTCAGTTCGTGGCCGGCTACATCACCGAGTACTCACTGAGTGTCGACAACCTGTTCGTGTTCCTCGTGATCATGACGAGTTTCGCTGTGCCGTCTGCCCTGCAGCATCGGGTGCTCCTGGTGGGCATCGTGATCGCGCTGATCCTTCGCGGCATATTGATCGTGATCGGTGCGGAGATCATCCACCGGTTTCAGGGAGTCTTCTTCATCTTCGCAGCCTTCTTGTTCTTCACCGCCTGGAAGGTGTGGTCGGGTGAGGAGGAGGAACCTGATCCCGACACGAATCGCATGGTGACGTTCATCTCGCGTCGAGTGCCCACCACCACTGAATACGACGGGGCGCGTCTCACCACGAGGATCAATGGCCGGCGCTACGTGACTCCGCTGGCCATGGTGATGCTTGCCATTGGAACGACCGATCTCCTCTTCGCACTCGATTCCATTCCTGCCGTCTTCGGCATCACCAGTGAGGCCTATCTCGTGTTCGCCGCGAATGCCTTTGCCCTGATGGGGCTTCGCCAGCTGTACTTCCTGATTCGTGACCTGATCACCAAGCTCAGGCACCTCAATAGGGGCATCGCGCTGATTCTGGTATTCATCGGGATCAAGCTGCTACTCGAGGCCTGTCATTCAGTGCTTGGCTGGAACGTGCCTCTCGTTCCGGTGTGGCTGTCACTCGTCGTCATCATTTCGATCCTCGCTGTGACCACGATCTTGAGCCTTCGGCCGGAAAGAGATTCACCAGCGTCGTGACAGCCACTCCTCGAGGTTCGGTCGCTCGGCGCCAATCGTGGTGTCGTGACCGTGACCCGGGTAGACCCACGTCTCATCAGGCAGTGAGAAGAAGTTCCGCACGACGCCCTCGTACAGCGAATCAAATCCATCGTCGCTGAGGGTGCGGCCGATGCCTCCAGGGAAGAGGCAATCTCCGGTGAACAGGTGCCCGTGACCGGTCGGGTCGTTGTACAAAACACTGATCGATCCTTCGGTGTGCCCCGTGAGTTCGAATACCTTCAGGGAAATCTCGCCGAAGACCAGGGTGTCGCCCCCATTCACGCGCACGGTGGTGATCACGGGAATCTCGCGGGAGTCGACAGCCCCAGCCACTGTGCGAGCTCCGGTCGCCTCGACCACCGGGGCCAGTGCCTGCCAATGGTCCGCATGTCTATGGGTGGTGAGCACGAAATCAAGTGAGCCATCTCCCACCAGATCGAGAAGTCGCTGAGGATCGGCAGCGGCGTCGATGAGCAGCGATGAGCCCGTGGCCGTGCACCTCAGGAGGTAGGCGTTGTTGTCGTAGGGACCGACGGCCAGCTTGCTGATCAGCAGCCCAGGAAGCTCTCGAATATCGGCCGGGCCAGCGACGGTTACGCGTCCGTTATACATTCGTCCTCCACAGGCGTCTATCAGGAATGAGCAGCGTGAGCGACCAGCTGGTTGTCAGGGGTGCCCGCGAGCACAACCTTAAGGATGTCTCGCTCGAGCTTCCCCGCGATGCTCTCATCGTGTTCACGGGCCTGTCGGGATCCGGCAAGTCCAGCCTGGCCTTCGACACGATCTTCGCCGAGGGGCAGCGCAGATACGTCGAAAGCCTCTCCGCGTATGCGCGCCAGTTCCTGGGGCAAATGGACAAGCCCGATGTTGACTTCATCGAGGGCCTGTCGCCCGCGGTATCGATTGACCAGAAATCGACCTCCCGCAATCCTCGCTCCACGGTGGGCACGATCACGGAGGTCTACGACTACCTGCGGCTTCTCTATGCTCGTATCGGCAAGCCCCACTGCCCCGTCTGCGGATCATTGATCAGCCGTCAGACTCCCCAACAAATCGTCGATCAGGTGCTCGACCTAGATGAGGGTGCGCGTTTCCAGGTCCTCGCTCCGGTCATTCGCGAGCGCAAGGGCGAATACGCAGAGCTCTTCCGGCAACTCACCGCCCAGGGATACTCGCGCGCACGGGTAGACGGTGTCGTCTACGGGCTTGATGATGTGCCTGCCCTGAAGAAGCAGGAGAAGCACACCATTGAGGTCGTCGTCGACCGACTCGCCGTCAAGGCGTCTGCGCGCAGAAGGCTGACAGACTCTGTCGAGACTGCGCTCAAGCTCGCGAATGGCCTGGTCATCTTGGAGTTCGTTGACCTAGATGAGAAGGATCCGCAGCGCGAACGCACCTTCAGTGAGCATCTCGCATGCGCCAAGGATGGCCTATCCTTCGAGGAGCTTGAGCCTCGATCCTTCTCGTTCAATTCCCCCTTCGGTGCCTGCCCGGACTGCGCAGGCCTAGGAACACGTCGCGAGGTTGACGCGGAGCTGATAGTCCCGAACCCAGAGCTCAGCCTCAATGACGGAGCTATCTCAGTGTGGGCGGGCGGCAATGTCTCCGACTACTTCGGACGACTTCTCGCCGCGTTATGTGAAGAGCTGGGCATTGACATGGATACGCCGTGGGGAAAACTTCCTGCCTCTGCACGGAAGTCGATCATGCAGGGCCATCCGACTGAACTTCATGTGCGTTACAAGAACCGATATGGGCGTCAGCGCAGCTATTACACGGAATACGAGGGTGTTGCTCCGTACATTCAGCGTCGACATGCCGAGTCCGAGACTGACGCCTCACGTGAGCGGTTCGAGGGCTTCATGCGCGAGGTGCCGTGTGCTGCGTGCAACGGAGCCCGCCTCAAGCCACTTTCGCTCGGGGTCACGATCTCCGATCACTCCATCGCTGACATTGCGGCACTGCCGATAGGCGAGTGCTCGACACTTCTGTCGTCGCTCAAGTTGAGCAAGCGTGACTCGGCGATCGCGAGCCGAGTACTCAAGGAGGTTAACGAGCGACTTCAATTCCTGATCGATGTCGGTCTGCACTACCTTTCGCTGGATCGTCCAGCGGCAACTCTGGCAGGCGGCGAAGCCCAACGCATTCGCCTGGCTACTCAGATCGGATCGGGTCTGGTCGGGGTTCTGTATGTGCTCGACGAGCCGAGTATTGGGCTTCACCAGCGAGACAACCGTCGACTGATCGAGACTCTTGTGCGTCTTCGCGATCTCGGCAACACTCTCATCGTCGTGGAGCACGACGAGGACACCATCCGCATGGCCGACTGGGTGGTCGACATTGGCCCGGGTGCGGGCGAGCACGGCGGACATATCGTCGTCAGCGGCCCCGTCGATGACCTGCTCAAGCATCCGGACTCCATCACGGGGCAGTATCTGACCGGTCGCAGGAGTATCGCCGTGCCTGACCGGAGGCGCCCTGTCAGCGATCGAATGCTCACGGTTCATGAGGCTACCGAGCACAACTTGACGAAGGTAACCGTCGAAATTCCACTTGGGTGCCTCGTTGCCGTAACCGGGGTGAGTGGCTCGGGTAAGTCGACCCTCGTCAATGACGTGCTCTTCAATGTGCTCAGCCGGGATATCAACGGGGCGCGAATCGTGCCTGGCCGTCACAAGAAGGTCACCGGGCTCGAACACCTCGACAAGGTCGTTCATGTCGATCAAAGCCCCATCGGCCGTACCCCACGAAGCAACCCCGCCACCTACACCGGCGTCTTCGATCACATTCGCAAGCTCTTCGCCGAGACGCCCGAAGCGAAGGTGCGCGGTTATCAGCAGGGTCGATTCTCGTTCAACGTGAAAGGCGGTCGCTGCGAGGCATGCTCGGGTGACGGAACCCTGAAAATCGAGATGAACTTCCTGCCTGATGTGTACGTGCCCTGCGAGGTATGCAACGGGGATCGCTACAACCGCGAGACTCTTGAGGTTCACTACAAGGGCAAGTCGATTGCCGAAGTCCTCGACATGCCGATCGAGGAAGCGCTGGAGTTCTTCGCCGCAGTACCTCCGATTGCACGGCACCTGAAGACCCTGGTCGAAGTTGGCCTGGGCTACGTCCGCATGGGGCAGTCCGCTCCGACCCTCTCAGGTGGCGAGGCCCAGCGAGTGAAGCTTTCCGCCGAACTGCAGAAGCGATCCACCGGTCGCACGATCTATGTACTCGACGAGCCGACGACCGGACTTCACTTTGAGGACATCAGCAAATTGCTCGGCGTGTTGCACTCACTTGTCGACAAGGGCAACAGCGTGCTGGTGATCGAGCACAATCTCGACGTCATCAAGACGGCGGACTGGGTTATCGACATGGGACCCGAGGGTGGCTCCGGCGGAGGCAGGGTCGTGGCGCAGGGTACCCCCGAGGATGTCGCCGGAACCCCAGGAAGCCATACGGGCCAGTTCCTTGCGGAGATCCTCGACTCCTCGGTTCCGGCAAAGGCTCCTGCAAAGCGTCGCAAGGCCTGAGAATGGCTGATCCGTCCACCTACCGTCCGGCAGCGGGAGAGATCCCCACAGACCCTGGCGTGTACCGATTCCGCGATGGACGCGGACAGGTGATCTATGTCGGCAAGGCGCGAAATTTGCGTGCCCGGCTCACCAGCTACTTCGCTGACATCACCACCTTGCATCCTCGAACGGCGACCATGGTGACCACTGCCGAGGCAGTCGACTGGGTAGTCGTGGCAACCGAGGTCGAGGCACTGACGCTGGAATATGCGTGGATCAAGGAGTTCGACCCCCGCTTCAACGTGCGGTTCCGGGATGACAAGTCGTATCCGATGCTCATGGTCAGTTCCTCTGATCAGTTTCCGCGGGTCGCCGTGGTGCGGGGAGCCAAACGCAAGGGCTGGACCTACTACGGTCCCTTTGCACATGCGTGGGCCATTCGCGATACCGTCGATGAACTCCTCAAGGTCTTCCCGATCCGCAGTTGCCGTGATGGAGTCTTTCGCAGAGCCGAGCAGGTGGGTCGACCTTGCCTTCTCGGATACATCGATAAGTGCAGTGCTCCATGCGTGGGCCGGATCACTGAGACTGACTACCGAGTCATCGTGAACGACTTCTGCAGCTTCATGGAAGGTCAGACCGACAGGTTCATTCGCGAGATCGAGCTCGAGATGATGTCTGCGGCGGCGAATCAGGCCTATGAGGAGGCCGCGCGGCTGCGCGATCGCCTTACCGCATTGACCCGGGCGACGGAACGCAATGCGGTGGTGTTCGGAGACGGTACGGATGCCGACCTGATCGCGGTGGTCGAGGATCCGCTGGAGCTTGCTGTGCAGGTCTTCAACGTTCGTTCGGGTCGAATTCGCGGTGAACGAGGGCTTGTGCTGGAGAAGGCCGAGGATCTCGACACTGCCGGCTACATGAGTCGTGTGTTGCAGTACCTGTACGTGGATGACCCGGAGGCGAGTGTTCCTCGCGAGGTTCTGCTCTCAGATCCGACGGGCGACGCACAGTCATGGCAGGAATGGCTGTCTGCACGACGCTCATCACAGGTCGATCTCCGAGTTCCTCAGCGCGGAGACAAGAGGGCTCTCATGGAGACGGCACTGGTCAACGCGAGGAATACTCTTGCTGCGCACAAGTCGAGACGCTCGGGTGACTTGACGACACGCAGCATCGCTCTCACCGAGATCCAAGAGGCCATCGGGCTGAGTGAGGCACCCCTGCGCATTGAGTGCATTGATATCTCGACACTTCAGGGAACTGACACGGTGGCTTCACTCGTGGTTTTCGAGGACGGGCTGCCGAGGAAGAAGGACTACAGAACGTTCATCATCAAGGATACGAACGCCGACGACACAGCCGCCGTGGCGGAAGTCGTCTCTCGACGATTCGCACAGGTAACGGAGTCCGTCGAGGAATCCGAGGAGCGCAAGCGCTTCGCCTACCCACCTTCGCTGCTCGTCATCGATGGTGGCCAGCCACAGGTTCGTGCAGCCCAGGATTCCCTGATGCGAGCTGGAATGAATGACGTTCCGGTCATCGGGTTGGCGAAGAGACTCGAGGAAGTCTGGTTGCCGGGCGAAACCGATCCGGTCATCATGGCTCGGACAAGCGAAGGGCTGTACCTCCTCCAGCGCGTGCGTGATGAGGCTCATCGCGTGGCGATCTCCTTTCATCGTAAGCGTCGTGGCAAGAGATCGACGGCGAGCAGCCTCGACGGAATTGCAGGGCTCGGTGAGGCAAAGCGCAAGGCGCTGCTTCGCCACTTCGGCACGGTGCGCGCCATCAAGGCTGCGACCACGGCAGAATTGCAGGAGGTCACCGGGATAGGCGGAGCGCTAGCTGCGTCCATCCATGATCACCTGCACGAGGGCGAGGAGGGGACACCTGATGACACATGAAGAGGGCACCGATTTTCAGGTGGCACTTGTCACGGGGATGTCCGGTGCCGGGCGTTCGACCGCAGCTCGAGCGATGGAAGATCTCGGCTGGTTCGTGATCGACAATCTGCCACCCACGCTTCTCCCTCAAGCCATTGAGCTTGCACGCAAGAGTCCCGACATCACCAAGGTCGCCGTTGTCGTCGATGTTCGCGGCGGCTCGTTCTTCCGGCAACTGAGCGATGCACTTGATGCCCTTCCGAGCGATCAGATTTCGGTTCGCACCCTTTTCCTCGAGGCCTCGGACGAATCCCTCGTTCGCCGCTTCGAGTCCTCCAGGCGTCCGCATCCATTGCAGGGTGAACTGCGGATCATGGACGGACTTCAGCGTGAGCGAGATCTCCTCGGGGATATTCGCGCCAATGCTGATGTCGTCATCGACACGACCAATATCAATGTGCATGACCTACGGCGTAAGGTCGAGGCTGCATTCGCCGATCAGGAGCCGCTGGCCCTGCATGCGACCGTCCTCTCCTTCGGCTTCAAGTACGGCATCCCTGTGGATGCCGACCTGATCGCTGATGTCAGGTTCTTGCCAAACCCCTTCTGGGATCCTGTTCTTCGCGAGCAGACCGGTCTCGATTTGGCTGTCTCACGCGCAGTCCTCTCCCAGGATGCTGCGCGTGATTTCCTTGACGCATACGCGCGAGTGATCAATGTCGTGAGTGCCGGATACGTCGTGGAGGGCAAGCGCTACGTCACGATAGGCATCGGATGCACAGGCGGAAAGCACCGCTCGGTAGCGGTGTCCGAAGCACTTGCCGAACGCTTGCGGGGCGATGGAATCAAGACACTCGTCGTGCATCGGGATCTCGGTCGCGAATGAGTCGTCGAACCATCATCAAGCGTCGAGCAACCGGGTTAAACGTGGTGGCTCTCGGTGGCGGGCACGGACTCGCTGCCACCCTTCGCGCGCTGCGCCGCGTCACCGACCAGATCACGGCAGTGGTGGGCGTCGCTGACGACGGAGGATCAAGTGGTCGGCTGCGCGCGGAGTTCGGGGTACTGCCTCCCGGTGATCTACGGATGGCACTCGCTGCACTGTGCGGAGATGACACCTGGGGTCGAACGTGGAGCGACGTGATTCAGCATCGATTCGGCGGTGATGGCGAGCTCGGTGGTCATTCCGTGGGGAATCTCCTGATCACCGCGCTGTGGGAGGAGACGCACGACACGGTCATCGGCCTGGACTGGCTAGGAGCCCTGCTCGAAGCGCAGGGCCGCGTGCTTCCGTGCAGCACGGTGCCCCTGGAGATCGTGGCCGATGTCAGTTGCCTGGATGCCTCGGATCCAGGTCATATCTCGATCGTGCGCGGCCAGGTGGCGGTCGCGACCACTGAGGGAATCGTCGAGCGCATCAGCCTCGAGCCGACGAATCCACCCGCGTGCCCCGAGGCTGTCGCAGCAGTGCTGGCCGCGGACGTTGTCATTCTCGGGCCAGGATCGTGGTTTACCTCGGTGCTGCCGCATCTGCTCATCCCGGAGTTGGCCGATGCCATCGTGACGAGCCCGGCTCACAAGGTCCTGGTCATGAATCTCGATCCGCATCGCGATCAGGAAACCGCAGGAGTCCCCGCCCGCGCCCAGCTCGACATGCTGAGGGCTCTTGAACCGCGGCTGGTACTGGACACCGTGATCGCCGACCCGCGGCATATCGGGGACACGGAGGACGTTCGGGCAGGCTGCGGCGAAGCCACCTTGCTGCTCTCGGGAGTGGGATACACGCATCCGAGCCGTGCCGGCACCCATGATCCCGATCGTCTGGCGGTCGCCTTCGGAACCGTTTTCGAATCCCTGGGCTAAATCGTGGCGTGCGCGACACGCCCGAGCGCGTGTCATGGCAGGATGCGCCCATGGCCATGACCTCAGCAGTGAAGGACGAACTCAGTCGCGTCGAGATCACCAAGGCCTGCTGCCGGAAGGCAGAGGTGTCGACCATCCTCCGATTCGCGAGCGGCCTTCACATCATCTCGGGTCACATCGTGATCGAGGCCGACCTCGATGCAGGGGCTACGGCACGCCGCCTGCGCAAGGATCTCTTTGACATCTACGGCCATGACAGCGACGTGACCATGGTTCAGCCCAGCGGCATTCGCAAGGGCACTCGGTATTTGGTTCGCGTGGTCGAGGGAGGCGAGGCCCTGGCCCGCCAGACCGGAATCGTCGATGCCAGCGGTCGTCCGGTTCGAGGCCTCCCGCCTGCAATCGTGGCCGGCGGAATGTGCGACTGTGAGGCGGCGTGGCGTGGCGCCTTCTTGGCTCATGGTTCGCTTACCGAACCGGGTCGATCCTCCTCTCTCGAGGTGACCTGTCCCGGCCCTGAGGCAGCCTTGGCTCTCGTGGGCGCAGCCCGCCGCATGGGCATCGCGGCCAAGTCGCGCGAAGTCAGGGGAGTCGACCGAGTCGTGATCCGCGATGGCGACGCCATCAGCGCCATGCTCACCCGTCTCGGCGCCCATGAGTCCGTCATGGCCTGGGAGGAACGCCGCATGCGCCGGGAGGTGCGTGCCACGGCCAATCGCCTGGCCAACTTCGACGATGCCAACCTGCGCCGCTCGGCCAGGGCCGCCGTGGCCGCCGGAGCGCGGGTGCAGCGGGCCCTGGAGATCCTCGGCGACGAGGTTCCCGATCATCTTGTCGTGGCCGGCCGACTGCGCCTGGAGCACCAGCAGGCCAGCCTGGAGGAGCTTGGGGCCCTTGCGGACCCACCGATGACCAAGGACGCCATTGCGGGACGTATTCGGCGTCTCCTGGCCCTGGCCGACAAGAGGGCCCAGGATCTCGGAATCCCCGACACCGAGTCCGTCTTAGGCCCCGACATGCTCGAGGGTGACGAGGAATAGCTCTGGGGCTGCCACTGCCACCCCTGTGTGAGGGGTGACACAGGTTCGCTACGATTGGGCTGATCCTGCCGGGCCTCTCCGCTCACGAGGTGGAGAGTTCATGCAAACGTTTGCTTGCTCGGTAATGACTGGATCCCCGGAGCCGACATACATCGGCGATGCATGAGGAGTCATAGGTGACGATCAAGGTCGGCATTAACGGTTTTGGACGTATCGGTCGCAATTTCTTCCGCGCCCTGCTGGCAAGCGGTGCCAATGTCGAGATCGTGGGTATTAACGATCTCACTGACACCAAGACCCTGGCGCACCTTCTCAAGTACGACAGCATCCTCGGCCGTCTCGACCGCGACGTCGTCGCCGGTGAGGGCCAGATCACTGTCGGCGGGAAGGTCATCCCGATCTTTGCCGAGCGCGATCCCGGTGCACTTCCCTGGGGCAAGGTCGGTGCCGACATCGTCATCGAGTCGACCGGCTTCTTCACCGACGCTGAGTCGGCAGGCAAGCACCTGACCGCGGGCGCCAAGAAGGTCATCATCTCCGCACCCGCCAAGGGCGAAGACATCACGATCGTGATGGGCGTCAACGACGACAAGTACAACCCGGCGACTGACCACATCATTTCGAACGCCTCGTGCACGACCAACTGCCTCGCACCGATGGCAAAGGTCCTTGACGACACGTTCGGCATCGAGCGTGGTCTGATGACCACCATTCATGCGTACACGAATGACCAGAAGATCCTCGACTTCCCGCACAGCGATCTTCGCCGTGCTCGCGCCGCGGCTCTCAACATGATCCCGACCACCACGGGTGCAGCTAAGGCCATCAGCCTCGTGCTGCCGCAGCTCAAGGGCAAGCTCGACGGATACGCCATGCGCGTTCCGGTCCCCACGGGCTCGGCCACTGACCTCACCGTCGAGCTGAAGACCGCGGCTACCACCGAGGAGATCAACGCTGCGATCAAGGCTGCTGCCAACGGTGCGCTCAAGGGCATCCTGAACTACACCGAGGATCCCATCGTGTCGTCCGACATCGTCACCGATCCCGCCTCGTGCATCTTCGACTCGGGCCTGACCTACACCAACGGCAACCTGGCCAAGGTGGTCGGCTGGTACGACAACGAGTGGGGCTACTCCAACCGCCTCGTCGATCTGGTCGGCCTCGTCGGCTCGAAGCTCTAGGAATCACCATGAAGTCACTCGACGATCTCTCGGTCGCCGGGAGCACAGTGCTGGTCCGCTCGGACTTCAACGTGCCCCTGGCTGACGGGCCCGATGGCACCCGTGTCATCACCGATGATGGCCGTATCCAGGCCGGACTCCCGACCATCAACGACCTGCGTGCAGCAGGCGCGAAGGTCGTGCTCGTTGCCCATCTCGGCCGACCCAAGGGGGAGCCGAAGCCCGAGTACAGCCTCGCACCCGTGGCTGCGCGTCTGAGCGAGCTTCTCGGCATCGATGTGCCCCTGGCTGCGGATCTCACCGGTCCGCAGACCAGGGCACTCATCGCCGATATGAAGGCGGGCGACGTCGTCCTCCTCGAGAACATCCGCTACGACAAGCGCGAGGACTCCAAGATCGCCGACGATCGCGCGGCCCTGGCGTCCGAACTAGCCGAGCTGGCCGACTTCTATGTCAGCGATGGCTTCGGAGTCGTGCATCGCGAGCAGGCGTCCGTCACCGATGTCGCGCGGCTGCTGCCCAGCGCGGCAGGCCGCCTCGTGCACAAGGAGGCCTCGGTCTTCGCGAAGCTCCTGAGCGATCCGGCACGCCCCTTCGTCGTCATCCTCGGCGGCAGCAAGGTGAGCGACAAGCTCGGTGTCATCGGCAACCTCATCGGCCGCGTGGATCGACTCCTGATCGGCGGGGGCATGGCCTACACCTTCCTCGCCGCCCAAGGTCATGAAGTCGGTACCTCGCTTCTCGAGGCAGACCAGATCGAGACCGTGCGCGGATTCATCGAGCAGGCGAAGGAGCGCGGCGTCGAGCTACTGCTCCCGGTCGACTTCGTGATCGCCGATGCCTTCGCAGCAGACGCGAACACCGAGATCGTGCCTGCCGACTCGATTCCCGCCGGCTGGATGGGGCTCGACATCGGTCCGCTCACTCGTGAGCTCTTCGCGTCGCGCATCGCCGATGCCGGCACTGTGGTCTGGAACGGCCCGATGGGCGTCTTCGAGATGGAGGCCTTCGCCGGCGGCACCAAGGCGGTCGCGATCGCCATGGCCAACAGTCCCGCGATGACCGTCATCGGCGGCGGAGACAGCGCTGCCGCAGTGCGCATCCTCGACGTCGACGAGTCGAAGTTCAGCCACATCAGCACCGGCGGCGGTGCAAGCCTGGAATTCCTCGAAGGGAAGACCCTTCCGGGTATCGCAATCCTTGAGGAGAACTGACATGGCGAAGATCGAGCGCAAGCCGCTGATGGCCGGCAATTGGAAGATGAACCTGAACCACTTCGAGGCGATTGCCCTGACCCAGAAACTCGCCTTCGCCCTGAACGAGGACGACTTCAAGGTGGTCGACGTCGCGGTTCTCCCGCCGTTCACCGACATTCGCTCGGTGCAGACCCTCATCGAGGGCGACAAGTACGACATTCAGTACGGAGCTCAGGATCTCTCTGCCCAGGATTCCGGTGCCTTCACGGGTGAGGTGTCCGGTGCGATGCTGGCCAAGCTCGGCTGCTCCTACGTGGCTGTCGGCCACAGTGAGCGTCGTCAGTACCACGGCGAAACCGATGCCGTGGTCAACGCCAAGACCAAGGCTGCCCTTCGCCACGAGATCACCCCGATCGTGTGCGTCGGCGAGGCTCTCGAGATCCGCAAGGCGGGGGAGCAGGTGCCTCACGTGCTTGCCCAGGTCGACGGATCTCTTGAGGGTCTCAGTGCTGAGCAGGTCGCCGGGCTCGTGATCGCCTACGAGCCGGTCTGGGCGATCGGCACCGGCGAGGTTGCCACCCCGGAGGACGCCCAGGAGGTCTGCCAGGCGATCCGCGCCCGTGTGGCCGAGGTCTGGGGCGCAGAGGCCGCAGCAGCCGTGCGCGTGCTCTACGGCGGCTCGGTGAAGTCGAACAACGTCGCCGCCATCATGGCAAAGTCCGATGTTGATGGCGCCCTCGTAGGGGGTGCCAGCCTGGATCCCGACGAGTTTGTCGGCATCGTTCGCTTCCGTCTCCATCCTGCGGAGTAGGCACCCCGGCCGATCAGTTATCCTTGGCAGGCCCGACAAGGGCCAGATACCCACCTGGAGTCCAGAATGCTGCTTGCTCTGACGATCGCCCTCGCGGTGATCCTGGTCATCACCAGCGTTCTGCTGATCGTCTTGATTCTCCTGCACCGGGGCAAGGGCGGCGGACTCTCCGATCTCTTCGGCGGTGGCGTGAGCTCCTCCATCGGCGGATCGTCTGTTGCGGAGAAGAACCTCGATCGCCTCACGGTCGGCCTGGGCCTCATCTGGGCCGCTGCAGTGGTGGCCGTGGGCCTGCTTGTTCCGCGTCTCGCTTGATCGTCTCACTCGAAGCATCTAGGGAAGAGGGCTCATGGCCGGTGGAAGTGCTATTCGCGGCAGTCGAGTAGGCGCTGGCCCCATGGGCGAGGCCGAGCGCGGCGAGGCAGCTCCCCGCATCTGGGTCTCCTTCTGGTGCTCACGAGGTCACGAGTCAAAGCCGAGCTTCGCCTCCGATGCTGCGATTCCGGAGGAGTGGGACTGCCCACGCTGCGGACTCCCGGCAGGACCGGATCAGGACAATCCACCTGCACCCGTGAAGATCGAGCCATACAAGACTCACCTGGCCTACGTGAAGGAGCGCCGGTCCGATGTCGACGGCGCCGCAATCCTCGAAGAGGCACTTCAGCGCATTCGCGGCAACTAGCTCTCGCGCCTGCCGACATCCGCTGCCATCTTGCCGGCGGCGGATTCGTCTATCAGCAGCAGTGTGCGCCCGATCCCGGAGATCCCCGCGGCGGGAATCTGCAAGTACCCCGCGCCCTGAGTGAGCATCAGGTCGACCACTGTCGCCTTCTCCTCGCCGCTGGCCAATAGCCAGGCCTCGGTGCAGTCATTGAGAGCGGAGAAGCCCAAGGTCACCCGGACGGGCGGTGGTTTGGGCGAGTGAAGGACGGCAATCGCCGACTGACTCGACTCCAGGGTCGAGGACTCCGGGAAGAGCGAGGCCACGTGGCCGTCAGGACCGATGCTCAGGAGCACCACATCGAAGGCAGGACGCCCCTGGATGGCTCGTCGGTCGGCGCACTCGGCCATCTCGCGCGCATACGCCTCCGCGGCATCCTGCGCGGAGGCCGAGGTGTCCGGCCCGGCGATCCGATGGACGGAGCTCGGGGGAATCGCCACCTGCGACAGAAGCCGCGTATCGGCCAGCCAGTCATTTCGCTCGACATCGCCGGCCGGCAGGTAGCGCTCGTCACCCCACCACAGATCCAGGCGAGACCAGTCGAGCGCCTCTGCGGCGATGGGATCGGCGAGAGAGAAGAGCAGACTTCCGGCGATGCGTCCGCCGGTGAGCACGAGCGATGCGCTGCCGAAATCTGCCTGCACCTGCGCGAGCGTGGTGACAAGCCGAGCGGCGATCGATGCCGCGAGATCCTCCGCATCGTGATGGCGAATGATCTCTCGAGTCATGCGAACATTCCCGTGATCGTGCGTCCGTATACCTCGTCGGGATCTAGGCGCCTGAGCTCCTCGGAGACGAGCGCCGCGAAATCACGACGCCTGAGCGCGATGGGGGAGTCCGGCACACCCGGTCGAGAGAGCACCGCGTGCACTCCGTCCGCTCGGCTGACGGATATATCGCCCTCCGCGGTCCGCATGCGCACTGCGGTAATACCCGGGCCGTCGCTGTCAACCAGATCGACAGCCACCTTCAGGCAGTCCGCGAGCCAAGCTCGAAGCAGCAGTGCACTCGGATTCTGCGCTTCCGCCTCAACAACAACGGCGTCTATGCGCGGGGCATCATGATCGAGCGTGGAGGCCAGCACCGAGCGCCAGGGAGTGATGCGAGCCCAGGCCAGATCGGTGTCACCCGGTCGGTAGCCAGTACTGCGTGTACGGAGGGCGTCGAGTGGATCCACGCTGCCGGCTGCATCGGTGATCCGGCGTTGGGCGTGCTTGCCGATGTTGTCATCGGCGGGCACGGCTGGGCAGTCGCCGGGCCAGAAGGCCACCACGGGCGTATCGGGCAAAAGCAAGGGGACCGCGACGGAATTCGCGTACTCGGCGAGTTCTCCGCGAAGACGAAGTTCAGCCACCTCACCTGGGCCTAGGTCGCCGCCCACGGAGATCTGAGCGTCCAGCCGCGCCGCCACCTTCCCCGGACGCGGGATCAAGGTGATGATCCTCATCGGATGCTGACGCGCTGCCTCCACTGCCGCATTCGTCGCGTCGGACGCGTTGTCCTCATCACTGAGGATGAGCAAGGTGAGCACCATTCCCGTCGTGGGCGAACCGAGACGGCGACGCTCGGCAGCAATCGCTGCTGCGACAGCCGAGCCGCTCGTGTCATCGAGGCGAATCATGGGCGTCTCCAGGTACGGCCGTCGCGCGCAAGCATGTCGTAGGAGGAATGCGGACCCCAACCGCCGGAGACATACTGCTCCGGGACTCCCTGCGTTGCCCAGAAGTCAAGGATCGGATCCAGGATCTTCCACCCAAGTTCAACTTCTTCATGGCGCGGGAAGAGCGGTGCGTCGCCGAGCAGTACGTCGAGAATGAGCCGCTCATAGGCTTCCGGACTCGTATCGACGAATGAATCCCCGTACTGGAAGTCCATAGTTACGTCACGCACCTCAATCGTCGACGTATTGGGAACTTTCGAGCCGAACTTGACGGTAATGCCCTCATCGGGCTGGATGCGGAAGACGAATGCGTTATTGCTGAGTTCCTCGACTGACGTACTCTCGAAGGGAAGATGCGGGGCGCGCTTGAAGACGACCGCCACTTCGGTCACGCGACGCCCGAGTCGCTTTCCGGTGCGCAGGTAGAAGGGCACGCCAGCCCAGCGACGGTTGTCGACATCAAGGCGGATCGCCGCATAGGTCTCGGTTGTGGAATCCGGATTGATGCCCTCCTCCTGGAGGTAGCCGGGTACGTGCACGCCGCCCTGCCAGCCTTCTGCGTACTGTCCGCGCGAGGTATGGCTCGCGAGATCCTTGGGAAGGCGTACAGCCGAGAGCACCTTGACCTTCTCTGCGCGCACGTCGTCGGCTGAGAACGAGAGAGGCTCCTCCATGGCAGTGAGTGCAAGCAGCTGGAGTAGATGATTCTGGATGACGTCACGCGCTGCGCCGATCCCGTCGTAGTAGCCCGCACGTCCACCGATGCCGATGTCCTCGGCCATGGTGATCTGCACGTTGTCGACATAGTTGGAGTTCCAGAGCGGCTCGAACATCGCATTGGCGAAGCGCACGGCGAGGATGTTCTGGACTGTCTCCTTGCCCAGGTAATGATCGATGCGGAAGACGGATCCCGAGTCGAAAACCTCGCCCACCACGCGGTTGAGCTCGATGGCCGATTCGAGATCGTGCCCGAAGGGCTTCTCGATCACCACCCGCCGCCACGATCCCGGGGCGCTCTCCGCGAGTCCTGAGGTCTTCAGGTGCGAGAGCACGACGGGGAAGAGACCGGGTGGAATCGACAGGTAGAAGGCATGATTGCCGCCGGTGCCGCGCTTCTCATCGAGCTCTTCCACCACTGTGCGTAGGCGGACGTATGCCTCGGGGTCATCGAGATCACCCATGACGAATCGAATGCCCTGAGCCAATTGCTCCCAGGTCTCCTCGCGAAAAGGCGTACGACAGTGTTCGCGGACCGAGTCATGCACGATCTTGGCGAAGTCCTCGTCAACCCAGTCACGGCGGGCGAAGCCGACCAGGGCAAACCCGGGAGGCAGCAGACCTCTGTTCGCGAGGTCGTATATCGCGGGCATGACCTTCTTGCGGGAGAGATCACCGGTAACTCCGAAGAGCACGAGACCGCACGGGCCGGCGACGCGCGGGAGTCGCTGATCCAGCGGATCGCGGAGTGGGTTGGGCCTGAAACCTGCCTCGGGCATCAGGCGCCGGCCATGGCCTGAGAGACGGTCTTGCGCAGGGACTCCCAGGAGTCGATGAACTTCTGCACGCCCTCTCGCTCGAGCAGGTCGCACACCTCGCCGATATCGATGCCGAGGGCGGATAGCTCCGTGAGTTCTTCCAGGGATGCCGAGGCCGTTCCCGTCACGGTGTCGCCGCGGAAACGACCGTGATCACGGACGGCATTCAAGGTGGGCTCGGGCATCGTGTTGACGCAGCCGGAAACCGCGAGGTCCACGACATACATCGTGTCGTCGTAGGCGGGGTCCTTGACGCCCGTCGAGGCCCAGAGCGGCCGCTGGGGGAGCGCGCCCGAAGCGGCGACCTCCGACCAGCGCCGGCCGGCCAGGGTGTCCAGATGTGCCGCCCAGGCCAGGCGGGCATTGGCCAGGCCTGCCTTGCCGCGAAGGGCCTTCGCCGGTTCCGTGCCCAAGGCGTCAAGACGCGCATCGATCTCGGTATCGACTCGACTGACGAAGAAGCTGGCGACCGAGTGAATGGTGGCTAGGTCGATGCCTGCGGCGCGGGCGATCTCGAGACCGGCCACGTAGGCATCGACCACCTCGCGGTAGCGCTCGACGGAGAAGATCAGCGTGACGTTGACGCTGATGCCTGCACCGATCGTGGCCGTGATAGCAGGGAGACCGGCTCGAGTCGCAGGGATCTTGATCAGCGCATTGCGTCGGTCGACGATGCGCCAGAGTTCTGCGGCCTGCCTAATAGTGCTCTCGGTGTCATGGGCCAGGCGCGGATCGACCTCGATAGACACGCGACCGTCCACGCCATTGCTGGACTCGAAGATCGGCAGGAAGAGATCGCAGGCATTGCGCACATCGTCGGTGGTCAGTGCGCGGATGGCGTCGTCGACGCTTGTGCCTTCCGCGCTCAGCCGCGCGAGATCTGCGGCATAGGCATCGGCCTTCTCCGAGATCGCCTTCTGGAAGATCGCCGGATTCGTGGTGACACCTCGTACGCATGAGGTGTCGATGAGCCCCGCAAGATTGCCGGTGATGAGACGCTCGCGACTGAGATCGTCCAGCCAGACAGAGACGCCGAGATCGGTGAGGTCCTGCAGGCATTCGCTCATGTCTACTTCCCTGATGCAGCGGTGATGGACTCTTGCGCCGCGGCCACGATGGCCTGGACGGTGATGCCGAACTCGCGGTACAGCACCTGGTAGTCAGCACTGGCCCCGAAATGATCGAGTCCGATGGCGCGGCCATAGGTACCGAGGTACTTCCACCACCCGAGCGTGGCACCGGCCTCGACGGAGACCCGCGCCTGCACGGACGAGGGCAACACGGATTCACGGTAGGCCGCATCCTGGGCGTCGAACCATTCCAGGCATGGCATGGAGATGACTCGCGCATGAATTCCCTGCACCGCGAGCTCGTCGGCCGCTGCGACTGCGAGCTGCACCTCTGAGCCACTGGCAAGCAGGAGAACGCTTGCGGAGTCGGCATCGCGAAGCACGTAGGCCCCGCGATCGACACCGACGACAGCGCCGGCCGCGTCAACGAGTGTCGGCACGTTCTGTCGGGTGAGGATGAGACCCGCGGGAGCGCGGCGCTCCAGGATGCTGCGCCAGGCGGCGGATGTCTCATTGGCATCTGCGGGGCGCACGACAGCCAGATTCGGGATGG